>ENA-ORXC01000067-ORXC01000067.1-marine-metagenome-genome-assembly--contig:-NODE-67-length-157507-cov-7.522073_pt1 | contig 157507 bp, 160 predicted proteins | sample MGYA00237865_ERZ511478 | MGnify/ENA metagenome assembly ERZ511478
TGCTGTCGCCCGTCGAATTCGAAAACAGACAGCTAAATGTGAACCAAGAAGGTGTCTAGGAAACTAGGGGCTATTCAATTTGAGGTCTACGGGCTTCCCGCCTCGGCGACTGTTGCACTCGGTGAAACAAATTGGACGGTTTGTTGTCTGTGAAATGGACACCACACAGCACGCCGCTGGAATACGCAAGGCCGCCGCAGCGCGTCTCGCGGAGCTGGGATGCGCCGAACAGGCGATCATGGCGATCACTGGCCACCGGACCAGCAAAGAAGTGACGCGCTACACCAGAGCGGCAAGTCAAAAGACACGCGCTGAAAGCGCCCTGCGCCGCCTGTCAGGAGAACAAAGCTAAGACAAAAGTGTCCCACTTTTTCTCGACATGTCCGCCAGCGGGACAAAGTCGAGCCCTAAGTATCTGATTTTCTTATGATATTTCTTTTTAATGGTGCTTGAGGCGGAATCGAACCACCGACACGAGGATTTTCAATCCACATCTTCCCCTTTACGAAGTTGATCGACCAGGTTGGCCCAGTCTTGCATCAGCGCGACCCGTTGATCCCAGTATGTCGAGCGATTGTAAGTACGACGGATGGCATTCTTGTCTTGATGAGAGAGAGCCGCCTCAATCACATCAGCATCATAACCTCGCGTGTTCAGAATCGTGCTGGCAGTAGCGCGAAACCCATGAGCAGTCGCCTCCTCTTTGCTATAACCCATGCGCCGTATCACTGAGTTGAACGCATTTTCAGATAGCCATTTGCGGTTAGAGTTCAGCGAAGGAAAAACTAGTTCGACACCGTCGATGTCGATCCAATTTTCTTCAACTAGTTGCAAGGCGTCATCGGACAAGGGAATGATGTGGTTGCGACGCATTTTTGTGCGATCCGCTGGAATGCACCAAATCTTTCGCTCTAGATTAAATTCAGCCTGTTTTGCGCCACGGACCTCGCCAGGGCGTGTCATTGTGAGGATTTGAAACAGTAGCGCATCTTTGATCACTCCAGCGCCTGTATATGCATCAAGGTGGCGCAGAAATTCCCCGAACAACTTTTCATCCGTGATCGCGGCCCGGTTGGTCACCTTGACTGGTAACAGAGCCCCTTTGATCGCATGGGTTGGGTCATTGTCGGCTCTAAGGGTCACGACGGCCAAACGAAAGATGCCCGATAGCGTGCCTCGCAGCTTCCTGGCCGTCTCACGTCTTCCACTGGCCTCAACCTTCTTGAGCAGGTGCAGAATTTCCGCTGAGGAGATTTCATTGATGGGGCGATTGTGAAGGGGCGCCGCCAACGTTTTCACGTGCCAGATCTTCTTGCGCATGGTCGCGTCGGCCAGTTCGCGATCATAAGCCATTTGCAAGTATTCTTCCGCAACGAGATGGAAACTTGTGCGCGACAGCGTCTCAGCTTCGATCTGGTCGAGCCGTTTTCGCACGGCAGGATCATTACCATTTGCCACTTGAACCAGGGCCTCATCGCGCTTTTTGCGGGCTTGCGCCAAAGTGACTTCGGGATACTGGCCGTGGGATAGCAGGCGCTCTTTTCCGAAGTGACGGTACTTCTGTTGCCACAGCTTTGATCCGTTGGGCTTCACCAGCACGAACAAACCACCGCCATCCGACAATTTGTAAGGTTTGTCCCGAATCTCTGCTTTCCTGATCTTAACGTCCGAAAGTGCCATTGGGGGTATCGACCTCTCACCGCGGGGGTAATACCCCCAATGATACCCCCACATGTCGTGTTTTTTGGGGGTATCGTATGTTCAGCTATGATAAGAGCGATACGAGAAATGACCTAAAAAATCAACGTTTACAGGTCGATATGTTCATCTATGTTCGGGAAAAGTGGTGCCCAGGAGAGGACTCGAACCTCCACGTCCATACAGACACCAGCACCTGAAGCTGGCGCGTCTACCAATTCCGCCACCTGGGCAGGTGTCGTAGGGGGCGATTTAAGGTGGCCGCGCATTGCTGTCAACGCGATTCGACAGGAAAAATGCGATAGTTAAAGGAACTGTCTAAGAAACCTTTCAAATGCGGCTTGTCTGGCAATAGGTGGCCGGGTAAACCGTGGCAAACGAGCAAAGAGGCCTTGCCATGTCTAAGCTAGTCACCATTTTCGGCGGATCCGGTTTTGTGGGGCGCTATATCGCCCGTCGCATGGCCCTTGAAGGTTGGCGCGTTCGCGTCGCTGTCCGTTCTGTAAACGAAGCAATGTTCGTACGTCCCTACGGCGTTGTCGGGCAGGTTGAACCAATTTTCTGTAACATCCGTGATGATGCCAGCGTTGCTGCAGTCACCGAAGGTGCGGATGCGGTTGTTAACTGTGTCGGTCTTTTAGATGAGGCAGGTAAGAACACGTTTGACGCTGTTCATGCCGAAGGCGCTGAGCGTATTGCGCGCATCGCATCTGAGCTGAACGTTGCGCGTATGGTTCATATCTCGGCTATCGGAGCAGATGAGAATTCGCCAAGCGAATACGGCCGCACCAAAGCCGAAGGCGAGGAATGTGTTCTTAGGCGCTTCCCTAGCGCGGTAATTCTGCGTCCTTCAATCGTGTTCGGTCCGGAAGATACATTCTTTAACCGTTTCGCAAGCATGTCCCGTTTTGGTCCTGTGCTGCCAATCGTGGGCGCGAATGCGCGGTTCCAGCCGGTTTATGTCGACGACGTAGCCGCTGCTGCGACTAAGGCGGTATTGGGCGAAGCTGAAGCAGGCGTTTACGAACTGGGTGGGCCTGATGTGCATAGCTTCCGTCGCTTGATGCAAAAGATGTTGGGCGTTGTGCGTCGCCGTCGTTTGATCTTGAACATTCCGTTTTGGATCGCGCGGATCATGGCGTGGGGCTTTGGCGTTGGTCGTGCCTTGTCGTTTGGTTTGGTCAAAGGGCCGATCACAAGGGATCAGGTCGCTAGCCTGACAGTGGATAATGTCGTTTCTGATGGGGCCAAGGGTCTGGAAGCCTTCGGCATTCAGCCCACATCTCTTGATGCTGTTCTTCCAGATTACCTGTGGCGCTTCCGCCCATCTGGTCAGTACGACGCCATCAAAGAATCTGCGAAAAACCTGAAAGCCTAAGTGTAGGCGATCCACAAAAGTATCACGCCCAAAACGAGTCGATAGATAACGTAGGGCGTGTAACTAACCGCGCGTAGTAGTCGCATCATGAGCGTTAGGGCAATCAAGGCCGCGATGAATGACATCACGGCAACGATGCCAATGTCACGTAAGGCGCTGGCGTCTGTTGTGCCTATCACGTCAAGACTCAGTAAGCTGGCCGAGGCGATGATCGTCGGAATTGACATGAGCATGGACAGTCGTGCGGCATCGGTGCGTGTATAACCCAGCAGGCGGCCGGCCGTGATCGTGATGCCTGACCGCGATGTGCCGGGGATAAGCGCCACAGCTTGCCACATCCCCATCTTGATGGCGTCTTTCAGTGTCCAAACTTCGGCGGTTTTGACGGTTGGGCCCTTTTGGTCGGCCCAATAAAGGACGAGCCCAAAGATTGTCATGGTCCAGCCGATCACGGCGATTCCGCGCATGTGGTCGGATAGTCCCGTTACTTTCAGGAATAGGCCGAACAGGATTACAGGAATCGTCGCGATGATAAGGCCAAGCGCCAATCGCGCGCCTGGTGTGTCCGCTTTGCCTTGGATTAGGCGGCGCGTGCCGCCAAGCGCCAAGCCAACATCGGACCGGAAATATAGAATGACAGCTGCTAATGTGCCGACATGTGCTGCGACGTCAATGATTTGACCTTGGTCGTCCAACCCCGAAAGCGACGGTAGCAGGATCAAATGCCCGGACGAAGAAATGGGCAAAAATTCTGTGATACCCTGAATAAGTGCCACAAGAAGGAGGTTAAATGTCGTCATCAGAGGTTGCCTGCGATTCGCTTTTCTTCAACCTAACCTGATGTGAATTGGGGGGAAGTGAATATGTATGGCCGAATCGGACCTAATAATTGTACTTTGAGCGTACTTCGGAGCTTGATGGGGTGAAATTTTTTCAATATAGGTCAGTCATGCTGACTTTTCATTTCTGAAGTTCCGATTTAAAAGGCAGTTCGCTCTGTAATACGGGAGGACGGCGTATGGCTGGCCAGAAGATGCTAAAATTTACTGCGGTAGAACGCGAGATGCCGGAAAAGCGTCCGCCGAATCTGCGCAAACAGGATTTTGGTGAAATCTATGCCGAGTTTGCGACTGCAAAAGCAGCCGAGCAAGCCAGCCGTTGTTCGCAATGTGGTGTGCCATATTGTCAGTCGCACTGCCCGTTGCACAACAACATCCCGGACTGGCTACGCCTAACTGCCGAAGGTCGTCTGGAAGAAGCCTATGAGATTTCTCAGGCGACAAACACTTTCCCAGAAATCTGTGGCCGCATTTGCCCGCAGGACCGTCTGTGCGAAGGTAACTGTGTGATCGAACAGTCCGGCCACGGTACTGTGACGATTGGTTCAGTCGAAAAATATATCACCGACACAGCGTTCGAGGAGGGTTGGGTAAAGCCGATCCGTCCAACCGCCGAGCGTTCAGAAAGCGTTGGCATCATTGGTGCCGGCCCCGGTGGCTTGGCTGCGGCAGACATGCTGCGTCGTCAGGGCGTTCAGGTCACTGTTTATGATCGCTATGATCGTGGTGGCGGTCTTCTTACCTACGGTATTCCCGGCTTTAAGCTGGAAAAAGACGTGGTCATGAAGCGCATGGCCCAGCTGGAAGACGGCGGCGTGCAGTTTGTTTTGAACTGCAATGTCGGCGAAGACCTTTCCTTTGACGCGATCCGTGGGAAGCACGACGCGGTTCTGATTGCGACAGGTGTATATAAAACACGTGATCTGCCGGATTCCGATGCCGAAGGTATTGTGAACGCGATCGACTTTTTGACAGTGAGCAACCGCCAAAGCTTTGGCGACGTTGTGCCTGAATTCGACAGCGGAGAGCTGAACGCAGCTGGTAAGCGCGTCGTCGTGATTGGCGGCGGTGACACGGCTATGGACTGTGTCCGCACATCTATTCGTCAGGGCGCTGAAAGCGTGAAATGCCTGTATCGTCGTGACCGTGCCAACATGCCCGGTTCTCAGCGCGAGGTTCAGAACGCCGAAGAAGAGGGCGTAGAGTTTGTTTGGCTGGCTTCCCCAGATGGGTTCGAAGGTGAACCTGTTTCCGGCGTAAAAGTGCAAAAGATGCGTCTTGGTGCACCCGATGCAACTGGCCGTCAAGCACCCGAAGTTATCGAAGGTGCTGACTATGTTGAACCTGCTGACCTTGTAATCAAGGCGCTCGGTTTCTCGCCCGAGGATCTGCCCAAGCTTTGGGGTGTTGATGGTCTTGAGGTTACCCGTTGGGGCACGGTCAAAGCCGAGTTCGGCACAGGCGCGACCAGCCTTGAAGGCGTTTATGCCGCAGGTGACATCGTGCGCGGTGCTTCGCTTGTTGTGTGGGCCATCCGTGATGGACGTGACACAGCCACCGCGATCTTGGATTATCTCAACGAGGCCGCCGCCGTCGCAGCCGAGTAAATTTCGCCACATCACCATACTGACCTGAAAGGTTAAGACATGATGAAGCCTCTATTGACTGTCGCCGCTCTTTTGTTGGCTTCACCTGTCGCAGCACAGCATAGCTTTGCCGCGCCGGAAGGATGCGAAGCTAAGCTGACCGTTCAGCAAAAGGGCTGCGTGATGGTCAATGTTTGGACATGCGAAGCGGACGAGGAAGGCGACCAGTGGATCGCCCTGATCGGCCAAACTGGCGTGTTCAGCATTCAGCGTGTCGATGACGAATTCCAGTGGATGGAAACATATTCAGTCATGGGCAACGAGGCACTGTTGGAGCCGGTCGAGGATCCATCTTCTTTGACCGAACTCTTTGCCAATCAAGTCGACACATGGGATTTCACGATTGAAACCGAAGAAGGCCCAGAGCGTAACGTCGGTTTTGACATGTTGACCGGCGAAACCATCGAGATCGACGGCGAAACCCTGTTCGAGACCGAGTTTCAGGGTCAGACATTGGATGAAGGCGGCAACGTTTTGGACACAAGCAGTGGCCGCCAATACGTGAGCAAAGATCACCGCCTGTTTTTCTTCGGCCAGTCTTGGTCCGACGAAGCACCTGATCAGATCACCGACATGTCGCCCGTCGAATTCATCTATCCGGGCGAGCCGGGATTTTTTGCGGCCGAGCCTGTATTCGAATGCAACCAGATTGAGACGAGCTATCAGCCATGAGGATTGCAATTGCTCTTTTGATTGCTGCCAGCCCCGTCGCTGCGCAAGATAGCCGGCCGACATTCAGTCTGCCTGCCGGCTGTACCGCGTATCTGACGGTGCAAAGTGCAAGCTGTCAGGTCGATCATCACTTTACCTGCGAAGGTGACACACCCGGCCACCAGCGCCGCGTGTCGCTTGATGAACAAGGCATGACATATGCTGGCGAAATCGACGGTGAAACGCAGTGGATCGCTAGCTTTCACGCGCTGACTGGCCATAGCGAACGTTTGATGCCGAACCCGGCAGAGCCAGCGTCGCTGTCCGATCTGATTGCCACAGGTGTAGATGACTATGATTTCAGCACAATGTCTGACCAATTTGGCGAAACGCATTTCGTCGGTCAGGACACTTTGACCGGGCGCGAAATAACAATTGATGGCGTCACGCTGCTTGAAACAACCTATGACCTGACCGCCAGCGATGCTGAAGGCACGGTGATTTGGTCCGGCAAGGGCAAGGAATTCATCAGCCCTGAATGGCGTATGTTTCTGTCTGGCACAGGCGTAACCACAACACCCGAAGGGCAATTCGAACACGACGACCGCCCTGTCGAATTCATCTTTCCCGGGGAACCGGGTTTTCTAAGCACACGGCCAAAACACGGCTGTGGGGTTGCGATCTCATCCGCACCACTTTCTGAGGAGAACACCTATGACCACTTATGATCAAGCTTGGGTCGCGGCTGAGGAAGCTAAGCGCAAATGGATGACCGAAAACGGTCTGTACGCTGACGAAGACGAACATTCGTCTTGTGGTGTTGGCCTTGTGGTCTCCATCGACGGTACACCTTCGCGTGGTGTTGTCGAAAACGGGATCGATGCACTAAAGGCGATTTGGCACCGTGGTGCTGTTGATGCCGACGGCAAAACAGGTGACGGCGCGGGTATCCACGTGCAAATCCCTGTTCCGTTCTTCCAAGATCAAATCCGCCGTACCGGCCACGAACCAGAAGATGGTGAAATGATTGCTGTTGGTCAGGTGTTCCTGCCGCGTACCGATTTTGGTGCCCAAGAGCGCTGCCGTACAATCGTTGAATCTGAGGTTCTGCGCCTTGGTCACTATATCTACGGCTGGCGCCACGTTCCGGTGAACACCGAATGTCTGGGTGACAAGGCGAACGCCACACGTCCAGAGATCGAACAGATTCTGATCCGCTGTGAAAAAGACATCGACGAAGAGCAGTTCGAGCGTGAACTGTACATCATCCGTCGCCGTATCGAAAAAGCAGCCGCTGCGGCGCAGATAAACGGTGTCTACATCTGTTCGCTGTCTTGCCGTTCAATCATCTATAAAGGCATGATGCTGGCTGAGCAGGTAGCAGAGTTCTACCCAGACCTGCTGGACGAGCGTTTTGAATCGGCATTCGCGATCTACCACCAGCGTTATTCCACAAACACTTTCCCGCAGTGGTCATTGGCACAGCCATTCCGCATGTTGGCCCACAACGGCGAAATCAACACCCTCAAGGGTAACGTCAACTGGATGAAGTCCCACGAAATCCGGATGGCATCGAGCGCCTTTGGCGAAAAAGCCGAAGACATTAAGCCGATCATTCCATCGGGTTCTTCTGATTCCGCTGCGTTAGACTCTGTTTTCGAGGTATTGGTACGTGCAGGCCGCAACGCGCCGATGGCTAAAACGATGCTGGTTCCCGAAGCATGGGCGCAGCAAGCATCTGACATGCCGCAGGCGTGGCAGGACATGTATAGCTACTGCAACGCCGTGATGGAGCCATGGGATGGTCCCGCTGCGCTAGCGATGACTGACGGTCGTTGGGTCTGTGGTGGGCTTGACCGCAACGGTCTGCGTCCACTGCGTTACGTCGTAACTGGTGACGGTCTGCTTATCGCAGGTTCCGAGGTCGGCATGGTGCCAATCGACGAAGCCACTGTTGTCGAAAAGGGCGCGCTTGGTCCTGGCCAAATGATTGCCGTCGACATGCAAGAAGGCAAACTGTTCCACGACACCGAAATGAAAAACGTGCTTGCCGGTGCGCAGCCGTTTGGTGAGTGGATTGAAAAAGTTGTCGATCTGACTGATCTGATGGGCGATGTTGCCGAGGAATCGATGTTCGAGGGTGCAGATCTGCGTCAGCGTCAGGTTGCCGCCGGATATTCCATTGAGGACCTAGAGCAAGTTCTGGCACCAATGGCCGAAGACGGCAAAGAAATGATCGCGTCGATGGGCGACGATACCCCGTCTGCGGTTCTTTCAAGCGTCTACCGCCCACTGTCGCACTTCTTCCGTCAGAACTTTAGCCAGGTAACCAACCCGCCAATCGACAGCCTGCGTGAAACACGTGTCATGTCGTTGAAAACACGGTTCGGTAACCTGAAAAACGTGCTGGACGAAAACTCGTCCCAAGCCGAAATTCTTGTGCTGGAAAGCCCATTTGTTTCTAACGGTGAATTCGGTGAAATGGTGCGCCATTTCGGCGATAATGTCGCCTTTATCGATTGTACGTTTGAAACTGGGCGCGGCGCGCTTTCTGCAGGTCTTCAGCGTATTCGCGAAGAGGCCGAGGATGCTGTGCGTTCAGGTGCTGGCCACCTTGTCCTGACTGACCAACATCAGTCGGTGGACCGCGTTCCAATGCCGATGATCCTTGCGACATCTGCTGTGCACTCTGGTCTGACATCAAAAGGTCTGCGTACATTCTGTTCAATCAACGTGCGTTCTGCCGAATGTATCGATCCGCACTATTTCGCGGTGCTGATCGGCTGTGGCGCGACGACTGTGAACGCCTATCTGGCGCAGGATTCGATTGCCAACCGCGTAGAGCGCGGCCTGATCGAGGGTACCCTGACCGAAGCCGTACACCGCTATCGCAAGGCGGTTGATGCTGGGTTGTTGAAAATCATGGCCAAGATGGGGATTTCGGTTCTTTCGTCTTATCGCGGTGGTCTGAACTTCGAAGCTGTCGGTCTGTCACGTGCGATGGTTGCGGAATTCTTCCCGGGTATGCAAAGCCGTATCTCTGGTATTGGGACAAGCGGTATCCAAACCAAGCTGGAAGAAGTCCACGCGCGCGGTTGGAAAAACCCAACTGATATCCTGCCAATCGGTGGCTTCTACAAAGCCCGCCGTTCAGGTGAAAAGCACGCGTGGGAAGCGCAGACAATGCACATGCTGCAGGCTGCCTGTAACAACGCATCCTATCCGATGTGGCAGCAATACAGTAAATCAATGCAGGCCAACCCGCCGATCCACCTGCGTGACCTGCTAGCGATTAAGCCTATGGGCAAGCCGGTCCCGATCGAAGAAGTCGAAAGCATCACTGCGATCCGTAAACGCTTTGTCACGCCAGGCATGTCTTTGGGGGCGCTAAGCCCAGAAGCCCACCGTACGCTGTCGATTGCGATGAACCGTATCGGCGCAAAGTCGGATTCTGGTGAAGGCGGCGAGAGCCCAGAGGACTTCACACCAGAGCCAAACGGTGACAACGCGTCTGCAAAGATCAAACAGGTCGCGTCTGGTCGTTTCGGCGTCACAGCCGAATACCTACTGGCCTGTGAAGAACTTGAGATCAAAGTTGCGCAGGGTGCGAAACCCGGCGAAGGTGGGCAGCTGCCCGGCATGAAGGTTACTGACCTGATCGCCAAGTTGCGCCACTCGACCAAAGGCGTGACGCTGATTTCACCACCGCCACACCACGATATCTATTCAATCGAAGATCTGGCCCAGTTGATCTATGACCTCAAGCAGATCAACCCGATCTGTAAGGTCACCGTGAAACTGGTTGCTGCGTCTGGTGTTGGTACGATCGCTGCTGGTGTTGCAAAGGCGAAGGCCGATGTGATCCTGATTTCAGGTCACAACGGCGGTACAGGCGCATCACCAGGTACATCGATCAAATACGCTGGTCTGCCATGGGAAATGGGTCTGACCGAAGCACACCAAGTGCTTGCCATGAACAACCTGCGTGAACGCATCACATTGCGGACAGATGGTGGCCTACGCACTGGTCGTGACATCGTCATGGCTGCGATGTTGGGTGCCGAGGAGTACGGTATCGGTACCGCTGCGCTGATCGCGATGGGCTGCATCATGGTGCGCCAGTGCCAGTCAAACACTTGCCCTGTCGGCGTATGTACACAAGACCAAGCACTGCGCGACAAGTTCACGGGTAACGCGGACAAGGTCGTGAACCTGATCACCTTCTACGCAACCGAAGTACGCGAAATCCTCGCTAGCATCGGTGCGCGTTCGTTGGATGATGTTATCGGTCGTGCCGATCTGTTGACGCAGGTTAGCCGTGGTTCTGCGCATCTTGATGATCTTGACCTGAACCCATTGCTGATCACTGTCGATGGCGCGGAAAAGATCACTTATGACCGCAACAAGCCACGTAACGCTGTCGATGACACGTTGGATGCGCAAATCGTTCAGGACGCTGCGCGCTTCTTGAACGAGGGCGAAAAGATGCAGTTGGATTATGCAGTGCAAAACACATTGCGGACCATCGGCACACGCACGTCCAGCCACATCGTTCAGAACTTTGGCATGCGTAATGAACTGCAGCCTGATCACCTGACAGTCAAACTGCGTGGCTCTGCTGGGCAGTCGCTGGGTGCATTTGCAGCGCCGGGTCTCAAGCTCGAGGTTTCTGGCGACGCGAATGACTATGTCGGTAAGGGTCTGTCAGGCGGTACAATCGTGGTTCGTCCACCAATGGTTAGCCCGCTGGTTGCTGCCGATAACACGATCATCGGGAACACTGTTCTGTACGGTGCGACTGACGGTTATCTGTTTGCGGCGGGCCGTGCAGGCGAACGTTTCGCGGTGCGGAACTCTGGCGCGACGGTCGTGATCGAAGGCTGCGGAACCAACGGTTGTGAATACATGACTGGCGGTGTTGCAGTAATCCTCGGGTCAATTGGCGCGAACTTTGGTGCAGGTATGACGGGCGGTATGGCCTATCTATACGATCCAAAGGGCGAGGCCGCAGACCTGATCAACATGGAAACATTGGTGACGAACCCTGTGACCGTGGATCACTGGCTCGATCAACTAAAAGGCCTGATTGAGCGCCACGCGAAAGAAACAGGTAGCCGCAAAGCTGCTGACATCTTGCAACACTGGGAACTGGAGAAAGGCAACTTTGTCCAAATCTGCCCCAAAGAAATGCTAGTGCATCTCAAGCATCCGCTAAGCATCGAAGACGCAGCAATCCCTGCTGAATAAAATAGCGCCCTCGCAGTGATCTGCGAGGGCGCTACCATTTCGAGTGTACTGCTGGAGGGCGAAGCATTTACGCATTTACTGCGCTAGACCCCCGCGAAATTCCATGAGACATACTCCGAGGTGAACTGGTGACCCGCGAAGAAATCATAGAATCCTACCGTAAATACATTGCATGTCTAAACAGGCAGGACTGGGCGACACTCCATTATCATGTTTCCGACCAAGTCAAATACAACGGGAGCACCATCGGGCTTGACGGCTATCAGAACATGCTTGTCGAAGATTTCCGTGCTATCCCGGATCTTTCCTTCAATATCGCCATGCTCGTTTGCGACCCGCCGATGATCGCTAGTCGACTGGCGTTCAATTGCACGCCAGTGGGTGAACTCTTTGATCTCAAAGTAAACGGTAAGCGGGTTCGGTTCGATGAAAATGTTTTCTACGAATTTCAAGATGGCAAGATACAGAACGTGTGGTCTGTAATCGACAAATCAAGCGTGGCAGCACAAATCTAAAACGACGACGAGCGAAATGATGAGCGCCACGAGAGCTATTACTTAATAGAGCGGTGACAGTGCACTCCCAGGAAACATCACGGCTAAGATAAACGCGATGCCGATAGGTTTTTTCTGAACTCTGATAACGATAGTGAGGCCAAATTCGAATGTCATACTCTGATACGCTCAGGTACGTCACCGTGCATCTGTGCCTTTGGATCATTGCTGTATGACGACATGCGCGAAGATATCGGCATACCCTGCCCCTTTTGACTCGGGCCTTAAGCGCCTGACTTAATAAGGGACATTTGAACACATCCCTTATTGTTAAGAAGCTGCGCGTAAGGGTTGACCAGATCCTTTGCTGCGTGGCTTATGGTGACAATGGCAGAGCGTAAAATATCCAAAAAGAAATCCGCGCCCAAAAAGCGAAACACGCGGAAAAAACAGCCTAGCTTGGTCGAGCGGGGCTGGCAAATGATGCGCCGGGTGATTTGGGGTTTTGGCTTTGCAGTGCTTGGATTCGTTTTGTTAGCGACCTTGCTTTACGCGGTCGTCCCGCCGCCAACGACTCCATATATGTTTTCGGAACGCAGCCGTTTGGGTTCAATCAAATATGACTGGACTCCGATCGAGGATATCGCACCAGTGATGGCGCGCTCTGCCGTGGCCGCAGAGGATGCCAATTTTTGTTTGCATTGGGGGCTGGACGTCAACGCGATCCGTTCCGCGATTGATCGTGGCCGCGGTGGCGCATCGACGATTTCACAGCAAGTCATCAAAAACGTTTATCTTTGGCACGGGCGCAGCTGGCTGCGTAAAGCGATGGAGGCATTATGGACCCCATTGTCAGAGGCCGTTTGGACCAAACGCCGTATTCTTGAACTGTACCTAAACGTGGCTGAATTCGATGAGGGTGTGTTTGGTGTACAGGCTGCTGCGCGCCATTACTTTGGTGTGGATGCTGCGAATCTGTCTGCGACACAGGCTGCAAGGCTTGCCGCGATTCTACCTGCACCGAAAACCCGTTCGGCATCAAACCCCAGCCCATACACCCGTGATCGGACCTCTGCCATCATCAGCGGAGCCCAAACAATCAAGGCGGATGGTCGCGCGGATTGTTTCGAAAGCTGATCCAACCATTGATCCGGACGCGCCCTTGCTGCATTGAAGAGTAAAACCGATTTGTGAGTCCGTCATGAACACCCTGTATCATTACCCGTTGTCCCCGTATTCGCGCAAAGTGCGGTTGTGCCTTGCCGAAAAGAAGATCGAAGTCGGTCTTGTCGAAGAACGTTATTGGGAACAAGACGCTGAATTTCTTCGCCGTAATCCAGCCGGAAAAATTCCTGTTCTTAAGATGAACGGTCGCATGATGGCGGACAGCAATGCGATCTTTGAGTACCTCGAAGAACTGCACCCAACGCCAGCTCTTTTGCCGCGCGAGTTGGATGCCCGTTACGAGGCGCGACGCCTTGTTGGGTGGTTCGACGATAAATTCTATCACGAGGTCACAACAAAGCTGATCGGCGAACGTGTATATCGCAAGGTGATGGGGACGGGTTACCCGGACAGCACGAACGTCAAAGCAGGTGCGCGTGCGATCAAGTACCATCTCGATTACATGGCCTATTTGCTGGAAGACCGCCGTTGGCTTGCTGGCAACGAAATGACGATCGCAGATTTCGCGGCAGCGGCGCATTTGTCCTGCCTAGATTACACAAGTGATGTTGACTGGAATCGCCACGAGGTCGTGAAGGACTGGTACGCCAAGATTAAATCGCGTCCGGCGTTCCGGTCGCTTTTGGCGGATGAGGTGCCTGGTTTCCAACCGGCTGCGCACTATGCTGATCTGGATTTCTAAAGGTAGCGGAACACGTTCTGCTGTAAGCCAGTGAAGGACCGGTTGGTAACATACGCCCAAGAGGCGGGTTTTGCTAAAGTTGGCATCTGCCGCCCGGATTCAGTTCCTGAGATTGCCGACCGATTAGCGACATTTGTTGATGCAGGGATGCATGGGCAAATGGAATGGATGGCCGAACGGATGCATTGGCGGGGAAACCCTGCCGCGCTTTGGCCAGAGGCAAAATCGGTTATAATGCTGGCTGAACCTTACACGCCGGAACATGACCCGCTTGAAGTATTAGATCATCCTGACCGTGCCGCGATTAGCGTCTATGCCCAAGGGCGCGACTACCATGATGTTGTGAAAAAGCGGCTAAAGCGCGTGGGGCGTTGGCTGATTGAACAAGTGCCAGAGGCCCAGATCAAGGTTTTCGTGGATACGGCCCCGGTTATGGAAAAACCACTGGCTCAGGCTGCTGGGCTGGGCTGGCAGGGAAAGCACACCAATGTTTTGGGGCGCGATCTTGGATCTTGGTTCTTTATCGGTGCGATTTTTACGACGGTTGAATTTGAGCCGGATACGCCAGAGGTCAGTCACTGCGGTAGCTGCACGGCGTGCCTTGATGTCTGTCCAACATCGGCCTTTCCTGCCCCGTATCAGTTAGATGCGCGGCGCTGCATTTCCTATCTGACGATTGAACACAAAGGTCCGGTTGACCTTGAATTGCGTGCCTTAATGGGGAACCGGATTTACGGTTGTGATGACTGTTTGGGGGTTTGTCCGTGGAACAAATTCGCAAACATGGGCCGTGACGCGAAATATGCCGCGCGCGAAGATCTGATCGCACCGCCGTTGTCCGAGCTTGCTACGCTTGACGATGCTACATTTCGGGCGCGGTTTTCGGGGTCGCCTATCAAACGCATCGGGCGTGACCGTTTTGTGCGCAACGTTGCGTATGCCATAGGCAATTCGGGCGACCGAACCCTTGCTGGTGCGGTCGCCCGATTGATTGATGATTCTGACCCTACCGTCTCAGAGGCTGCAACGTGGGCGTTGGACCAGTTAGGCGGCGGCGCGGCGCGCAGCAGCGAATGAAACCAAGCGGCGCTTTTTCTCGTCCCAAAGATCAAGGCTCGCGCATTTGACGCTTTGCAGCATTGTCAGGCGGCTAACTTCGACTAGTTCTTGGTGATCGCGCAGAACTTCTGTCAGGCGATAGAACGGGATACGGCTGTACAGGTGGTGTACGTGGTGGATCCCGATGTTCGCTGTGAACCAACGCAAGATAGGTGGCAAATCATAGTGAGAGCTGCCGTGCAGCGCGGCCTCGTGTAGTTGCCAATCTGGTGCCTGTTCCCAGTGCGTGGTTTCAAACTGGTGCTGGACGTAGAACAGCCACACACCAACCGACGCGGCGATAAGAGTCGTTGGAAGGAATACGAGGAACAATGCCTGCAATCCGCCGAAATATACGATCGTACCAAGGATCGCCGCGATTGCTGCATTTGTTCCCATGGCGCTGATCCAATATTTTTTGCCTTGATCCATCAACCCCAGCGGAAGGCGGTTTTGAAGGATGAACAGGTATGTTGGGCCAAGGCCAAACATCACGAGCGGATGCCGGTAAGCGCGGTACATGAAACGACCAAACGGCGTACGCTGATGGTATTCTTCAACAGTCAGGGTCATCACGTCACCAATGCCGCGGTGATCAAGGTCACCCGCATGGCTGTGGTGGATTGAGTGTGTGCGACGCCAAACGTCGTAAGGGGTCAGTGTGACCACGCCCAATACGCGGCCGACCCAGTCGCTGACTGTCCGGTTGCCGTAGAATGAACCGTGTCCGCAATCATGCTGAATGCAAAACAGTCGAAGAAGGAAACCGCCGTTGAGAGCGGAAATTAAGAACGCCCCCAAATAGCTGTATTGTGCGACCCAGCAGGCGAGAATCCATAGGCCAACAAACGGAACAAAGCTAATCGCCAGTTCAAAACTGCTTCGAAGGCTGTTCGGTTCACGGTAACTTGCGAGAATTCTTACCCAATCACGTGGGCTAGTGGATGTCGGAGTGGTATTATCTTTGGGCATGCAGTGCTTCTTATTGTGAGTGCGTAACGGATACCTTAACGCAGATCGGTATCAAGGAATAAAGGCTTCAATGTGGTTGCTATGCGGCCTAGGGTGCCCAAAAGGAGACAATCATGCAGCCGCTGCGCGGAATTCTTCTCAAGGTTATGTCCGTCTGCATGTTCATGGCGATGTCGAGCTTGATCAAAGCCGCCTCGGACGATGTGCCGCCAGGCGAAGCTGTGTTCTTTCGGTCCTTTTTTGCGCTTCCAATAATTTTGGGCTGGCTCGCGATTCGAGGAGAGCTGCGGCATGGCTGGAAAACCAAGAATCCGATGGGTCACTTTTGGCGCGGATTGGTAGGAACGTCTGCGATGGGGCTTGGTTTTACGGGCTTAGGGTTACTGCCATTACCAGAGGTTACGGCCATCGGTTATGCCGCACCTCTATTGGTGGTCATCTTTGCGGCGATGTTTTTGAACGAACAGGTTGGCGTGTTTCGTCTTTCGGCGGTGGCGCTTGGTATGGTTGGGGTTCTTATTGTGCTTTCACCACGACTTTCTGTCGGGGCGTCGTTGGGCGCATCTGAAACGTTGGGCGCGGTTGTCGTTCTGATGGGGGCAGTTATGGCCGCCTTGGCACAGGTTTTTGTACGTAAGCTGGTCAGCACCGAAGGCACCGCTGCCATTGTGTTTTGGTTCACTGTCACATCGTCTGTTATGGCATTGTTTACAATCCCATGGGGCTGGACGGTTCCGCCAGTTTCAATGGCTTTGATGTTGATACTGGCAGGCCTGTTTGGGGGCATCGGGCAGATATTCTTGACCTCAAGCTACCGATTTGCCGACGCGTCATTGGTCGCACCGTTTGATTATAGCTCTATGATTCTTGCGTTGGTGATCGGTTACTTTGTTTTCGACGAGGTGCCGACCGGGACGATGCTGTTTGGCGCAGCCGTTGTCATTTCGGCAGGTGTGCTGATTATCTTGCGCGAACGCCAGCTTGGGCTAAAGCGCACGCGGCAACGCAAAGCGACAGGTAACGTCGGCGGCTGAACGTTACTCGCGACCGAAGGTGCGTTTCAGAGTGCCGCGCACCGTAGCGATTTTACGTGCCAGACCCGGCGCAATCGGCGGTACATCTAACCCTGCCTTGGCGTATTTATCCCAAAGATGATGAGAGTTGTCGGGCGACTTATGCGCAGGCAGATGCATCAATTCACCGCCGCGTGGTTCCAGAAAACGCTGTGGAACTTGAAAGGGTAGTGATCCGCGCGGTCTGGCGATAACTTTTTGATTTAGCCGCGAAATCTGTCTTAGTGGTGCGTCGCGTTCTTCGACCCTTAGGCGGTGCGTTCGGAATGAACCTGTGTCCCAGTTCACCAAGACTCGTGCGAAAATCTGATCGTCGCTTGGGTGCAGGGGTAAGGGTTGTGGGTCGTCGAGGTGTTGCGCAGGGTTGCTGCGATAGAAAGCATGCACCGCAATTGCGAAATCGCATTCAGGTTGGTTCAGCATCCAAGAAATGAGCGTGTTATGTGACGCGTATCTGGCGCGCCGGATCGTGTCGAGCCACAGATCTTGGGGCGCGCCCTTTAGAACTTGCCGAATTTCGTCTTCGGCCGTTTGGTTGCCATTCTCAGGTTGTTTGGAAAGCATCGTGTAGGGGTTTCTCGTCGAGTCGCTGAACTGATTACCCGGCCTGTTATACTGTGAAAACTGGCCGAAATTTGTTCATGGACCGCAAGATCAATTATTTTATGCAGGAAGTACGCATGCTTGGTACACGTTTAACGCGTGCGGAATTCTGATTCTTTGTGCTATACTGATCGTCCAGTTGGGAGGATGATATGAGAAAGCATGTACTTGATAGACCTGAAGGCCCACCCAAAGTAGCTGTTGGCCGGATGATGTCAGTTGCCCGTAGCACCAAACCAAGCAAGCAAAGCATTATCCTGCAGCGGCGCAGACGCGCGCGTATGGGTGATGGGCTTGTGAATGCGTACCGCGCTCACCGGCTTCACTAACGAATTGGCCTTCGCAAGGTTATTGCGAAGGCCAAGCTATTAAGCGCGAACGAGCTTTTCGTAGTCTTCGGCGATCTCTCGAGTCAGCGCGCCGACTTCGAATGTGTAGTCACCGATCTGGCCTACTGGGGTTACTTCTGCTGCGGTGCCGGTTAGCCAGCATTGCTCAAACCCTTCGAGCTCTTCTGGCAGAATGCGGCGCACATTGACCTTGATCCCTTTGGCCTCGAGCATGCCGATCACTGTCTGGCGAGTGATGCCGTTCAGGATCGCATCTGGATCAGGTGTGTGCACTTCGCCGTCTTTGACGAAAAAGATGTTTGCGCCAGTCGCTTCGGCCACATAGCCGCGATAATCCATGAACAGCGCGTCGGAACAGCCTTTGGCTTCGGCGGCGTGTTTGGACATTGTGCAAATCATGTAAAGACCGGCGGCCTTAGCCGCTGTTGGGATCGTTTCCGGTGACGGGCGTTTCCATTTCGCGATGTCCAGCTTTGCGCCTTTCATCTTAGCGTCACCATAGTAGGCACCCCATTCCCACGCTGCGACAGCCATGCGCACTGGGTTTTTGTTGGATGCGACACCCATGTCCTCGCCTGCGCCACGATATGCGATCACACGCACATAGGCATCATCCCAACCGTTGGCTTTAAGAACGTCGTATTTGGCTTTTTCGATCTCTTCGACTGAGTATGGGATATCCATATCAAGAAGCTTGCCTGATTTGATCAGGCGCTCAGAGTGTTCGACGGATTTAAAGATCTTGCCATTGTAGCAGCGTTCGCCTTCAAAGACAGATGACGCATAGTGCATAGCGTGGGTCAGAATGTGAACGTTGGCATCGCGCCATTCGACCAATTGGCCGTCCATCCAGATTTTGCCATCACGGTCATCATATGCACCAGCCATCATCGCCTCCACGGGAATTTGCATTTGTTACGACATTAGGTCCGTTTTGGACATAATATTGCGTGTTTTATGGGTTTCGCTAGCAGTTGATTCTTGGAATGTCAACAAAGCTGACGTATTGTTCCCTTAGCTATAAGGAGTACGCGTATGGGTGACGGGCCGCAGCCGCAGACCGGACAAAGTCTACTTTTTCTTACCGACGAACAGTTGCGTAAAGGGATCGAAGCGATGTTCTTTGCCTATCGCGGGTTTACCGCAGATCCTGACCGTATTCTTGAAGATAAGTCCTATGGCCGTGCACATCACCGTGCTATTCACTTTATTCATCGAAGTCCCGGAACGACCGTGAATAATTTGCTGTCTATTCTTGGTGTTACAAAACAATCGCTTAATCGTGTGTTGCGCACACTGATCGAAGACGGTTTGGTAGCGAGCACTGTCGGCAAAAAGGACAAGCGTGAGCGACATTTGCATCTAACCGCTGAGGGAGAAGCGTTAGAAAGAGCATTGTCGGATGCGCAACGTGATAGAATGCGGGCGGCATATCGTGCTGCGGGCCCTGCCGCCGTTGCGGGGTTTCGGCAAGTGTTGGAGGCCATGATGGATGACCAGGCGCGTCACCATTATGAGGCGATGAAGGATGTTACAGAATGAAGGCTGACGACGCCCATTTATTGATTGTGGACGATGATGAAAGAATTCGCAGCCTGTTAAGAAAGTTCTTAGTGCGAAGCGGTTTCCTTGTGACGACCGCACGTGATGCAGCCCATGCGCGCCGCATTTTGTCGGGATTAGAGTTCGATCTGATCGTGCTGGATGTCATGATGCCGGGCGAAGATGGTGTCACGCTGTGCCGTGACCTGCGTCAAAAGCTGACGACTCCAATCATGTTGTTGACCGCAAAGTCCGAAACGGATGACCGTATCTCGGGGCTCGAAGCGGGCGCCGATGATTATTTGTCTAAGCCATTTGAACCCAAAGAATTGCTGCTGCGGATCAATGCGATCTTGCGGCGTATGCCAGAGGCAGAACCTGCCGTTGTGTTGCCCAAGGTGATGCACATGGGGCCAGTTCGCTATGACATTGAACGTGGTGAGATGTGGCAGGGCGAAGAGCTCGTGCGCCTGACTGCAACCGAAAGCCAGCTTATGCGGATTTTCTCGGGGAGTCCGGGTGAAGCAATCACGCGAGCGCAATTGGTCGAAGAACTAAGCCGGTCCGGCGGTCAGACCCAAGAACGGGCTGTTGATGTGCAAATTACCCGTTTACGTCGAAAGATCGAAGTCGACCCAAAGCAGCCTCGTTATCTGCAAACTGTTCGGGGTGCTGGATATATGCTCGCTCCGGAGTGACCTCGTTGTGCGCCCTGTGGGCGCGCGACATTTATTAGGTTAGTCTTATCGAGATTTTGTACTTCGGACGAAAGGCTGCGCTATGGTCACCGCACTAATTACCCATGACGACTGTTATGATCACGTGACCCCGCCGGGTCACCCAGAACAAGTCGCGCGGTTGGATGCGGTTCTTAATGCGCTATCAGATCTGAATTTGCACAGGGTGAAAGCCCCGCTCGTTGCCGAAGATGATCTGCTGCGCGCGCATCCCAAATCGCACGTTGCCGCGATCAGGGACGCTGCCCCTGAAAGTGGTTGGCGGTCACTGGACGCTGATACCCACATGTCGGTTGGTACTTTGCAGGCGGCCTATCGTGCGGCGGGCGCTGCTGTTCGTGGTGTTGATATGGTCATGTCGGGGGATGTTAGGAATGCGTTTGGTGCGACACGCCCCCCCGGGCATCATGCGGAACGTGAAACCGCCATGGGGTTTTGTTTCTTTGGGAATATCGCGATTGCCGCGAAATATGCGCTGGACCACCATGGTCTGGATCGTGTCGCTATTGTTGATTTTGATGTGCATCACGGGAATGGCACGCAGGATTTGGTCGAGGATGATCCGCGCATCCTGTTTTGTTCAACGCACCAATCGCCACTATATCCCGGTACCGGGGCCGCACATGAAACGGGTGTTGGCAACGTTCTGAACGTTCCATTACCCGAAGGAACGGGCTCAGCGGCATTTCGCGATGTGATGGATCGTGTGGTGTTACCGCGCGTTGCTGCGTTTTCTCCTCAACTTCTGCTGATCTCGGCGGGATTTGATGCACATGAAGATGATCCATTGGCGGGCATGAGACTACAAACCGAAGACTTTGGCTGGGTAACACAGCGTCTGTGCGATCTGGCAGACGAACATTGCGAAGGTCGCGTTGTGTCCATGCTCGAAGGTGGGTATGACCTGAACGCACTGGGCGATGCCGCCCGCGCCCATGTCAGCGTATTGGAGGAAAGAGGCCGATGACCACGCCTGTTGAAGAGATGAGCTTTGAAGACGCAATGAAAGAGCTAGAGGCCGTTGTTGGCCAGCTTGAGCGTGGTGATGTGGCCTTGGATCAATCGATTGCCCTTTATGAACGCGGTGCCGCGCTAAAGGCACGCTGCGAGGCCAAGCTAAAAGAAGCTGAAGAAAAAGTCGCCCGTATTACGTTTGGCGAAAACGGTGAACCTAAAGGGACTGCACCGCTGGATGGCTAAGGGATTTGAAGTCGCGCTACGGACCGCCGCCGCGCAAACTGAACGATATATTGCTGGTGAACTGGACAACCTGCCCGGTGAAATCGGGAAGGGTATGGTATATGCGACGCAAGGCGGCAAAGCTTTGCGCGCGTTTCTTGTGTTAGAAACGGCAAAGCTGCACGGGATGACCTCAGCGCTGCCAGTTGCTGCCGCGATTGAATGCATGCATGCCTATTCACTGGTGCATGATGATTTGCCCTGCATGGATGACGATGCGCTGCGCCGCGGCCAACCGACAGTGCACGTGAAATGGGACGAGGCGACCGCTGTACTTGTCGGCGATGCACTACAGTCGCTTGCGTTCGAGTGTGTGCTGCGCCCCGATATCGCAGCTGACGCACGCATTGTTTTGGCGCAGACCTTGGCGCGGGCCGCTGGCGTTCGTGGAATGGTTGGCGGGCAGGCCGCTGATATCGCAGCCGAGACTGCACGTGCACCGCTTAGCCTTGGACAGGTGATGGCGTTACAGGCGGGAAAGACCGGCGCTTTGATTTCGTGGTCTGCGATGGCAGGTGCACGTATGGCCCAAGCTGATACAGCACCGCTTAAGCAATTCGGGGATTCCCTCGGCCTTGCGTTCCAGATCTGGGACGATGTTTTGGATATTGAAGGCGACGCTGAACAAGTAGGTAAGGCCGTCGGCAAGGATGCTGCAGCAGGCAAGGCGACATTTGTGTCGCATTTAGGGTTGGACGGGGCGAAACGTCGCGCTGCGGACCTAGTAAAAACTGCCTGTGATGCGCTATCTGTCTATGGAAACGACGCTGAGACGTTAAAAGAAGCCGCCCGCTTTGTGATTTCGCGGACGCATTGAAGGGTAGCAAGATGACCAGCCAGCCACTTACCCCCGTTTTGGATCGCGTAAATACGCCAGATGACATGAAGCAGCTATCGGATGCAGAGCTGCGGCAGCTGGCCGATGATCTGCGCGCCGAAACTATCGCAGCGGTGTCCGTGACCGGCGGTCATTTGGGTGCCGGGCTGGGCGTGGTTGAGATGACCGTCGCCTTGCACGCGGTGTTCGATGCGCCCAAGGACAAGATCATCTGGGATGTATCCCACCAATGTTACCCACATAAAATCCTGACAGGGCGTCGTGATCGTATTCGCACGCTGCGGACCGAAGGTGGGCTAAGCGGTTTTACAAAACGATCCGAAAGCCCCTATGACCCGTTCGGTGCGGCGCATTCCAGCACCTCGATATCTGCGGCACTTGGCTTTGCTGTTGCACGTGATCTGGGCGGCGAAGGTGGCGACGCGATTGCCGTGATCGGTGATGGCGCGATGTCTGCCGGGATGGCCTATGAGGCGCTGAACAACGCAGGTCATCTGGGCAAGCGTTTGATCGTGATCTTGAACGACAATGAAATGTCGATTGCCCCGCCAACTGGCGCGATGTCTTCATATCTGTCACGTCTATATGCAGGCGAACCGTTTCAAGAATTCAAAGCTGCCGCCAAAGGTGCAGTGTCATTGCTGCCCGAACCATTCCGCGAAGGTGCCAAGCGCGCCAAGGATATGTTGAAGCATATGACCGTCGGTGGCACGATGTTCGAAGAGCTTGGTTTTTCCTACCTCGGTCCCATCGACGGCCACGACATGGATCAGCTCTTGTCTGTGCTACGCACCGTCAAAGAGCGCGCTGATGGCCCAATCTTGATTCACGCGATTACCAAAAAGGGTAAGGGATACGCCCCCGCCGAAGATGCGAGCGATAAGGGTCATGCCCGCGCCAAGTTCGACGTTGTTACTGGCGAACAAAAGAAAGCGCCAAGCAACGCGCCGTCTTATACTTCGGTCTTTGCTGAGACTTTGATTGATCTGGCCGCCAATGATCCCAAGATTTGCGCGATCACTGCTGCGATGCCAGACGGCACTGGCCTCGACCGTTTCATGAAACGCTACGCTAGTCGTTGTTTTGACGTGGGTATCGCCGAACAACACGCGGTGACGTTTAGTGCGGGTCTTGCCGCTGGCGGGATGCGTCCGTTCTGTGCGCTTTATTCGACGTTCTTGCAGCGTGGCTATGATCAGGTTGTGCATGATGTTGCGATCCAGCGTTTGCCTGTCCGTTTCGCGATTGACCGCGCTGGGCTTGTTGGTGCTGACGGCGCGACCCATGCAGGTGCATTCGATGTGGCGTTCTTGGCGAACTTGCCGGGCATGGTTGTGATGGCCGCCGCAGATGAGGCTGAATTGGTGCGCATGGTTGCGACGGCCGCTGCATATGACGACGGTCCGATTGCGTTCCGTTTCCCACGGGGCGAAGGCGTCGGTGTCGAGATGCCGCAAAACCCAGAGCTGCTGGAAATCGGCAAAGGCCGGATGATCAAAGAAGGCTCGCGCGTTGCGATCCTATCTTTCGGGACGCGACTGCAAGAAGTGACTGCCGCCTGCGAAGCGCTATCGGCAAAGGGCATCAATCCAACCGTGGCAGATGCACGTTTTGCTAAGCCGCTTGATAAAGACATGATCCTGAAACTGGCCGCTGATCACGAGGCGTTGATTTGCATCGAAGAAGGCAGTGTCGGTGGCTTTGGGTCTCATGTCGCACAGCTATTGTCGGATGAGGGCGTGTTCGATCACGGTCTGAAATTCCGGTCCATGGTACTGCCTGATACCTTTATCGATCAGGCGAGCCCCCGCGCGATGTATGACACGGCGGGACTTAACGCTGATGATATCGAAGCTAAGGTTTTGGATGTCTTGGGCGTTGAAGTAATCGGAAAACGCGCCTAGTCCTCAGGCGCGTTTTTCATATCCAAGTGTTTTTCGATCGCGATCAAACGCTGGAGTACAGCGTCACGATAGGCGTCTGTACTTGCGTTTGCTTCTTCGGCGTGGGCGTCTTGCATTGAATTCACGATCAGACCCACCAGTAGGTTCACGACAGCAAAGGTTGTGACCATGATGAATGGGATAAAGAACGCCCATGCATAGGGATAGGTCGCCATCACTGGTCTAACAATTCCCATGGACCAGCTTTCCAACGTCATGATTTGGAACAGCGAATAGGCCGATTGGCCTAGGCTTCCGAACCACTGGGGAAAGCTATCCCCGAAGAGCTTGGTGGACATGACCGAGCCGATATAGAAAATGATCGCCATCAACAAAAACACACTGCCCATTCCGGGAAGCGCGGTGACGAAACCCTCGATCACACGGCGCAGACGGGGTGCTGCTGACATGATCCGCATCACTCGCAGAATGCGCAATGAACGCAGCACAGCAAGGCCCTGCGCTGCTGGGATCAAGGCGATACCAACGATGACGAAGTCAAACAGGTTCCAACCGCTACGAAAGAATTGGCGCCCGTGCGCAACAAGCTTTGCAGCGATTTCGATAACGAAGATTGTAAGGCACAGCGTGTCGAGTGCTTCGATCAAACCACCGAAACGGCTCATGACGGCGTCGGATGTTTCGAGGCCAAGTATCAGCGCATTAAATAGAATGACACCGATGATGAAATTGCGTGTGAAGGGTAAGCTAAGGTAGTGCGCAAGCGTTTCTTTGTAAGTCATCGGTCCGCCAAATTTGTTGCTTTCATATGGCGCGGGCCAGTTTAATGCGCAAGTGATCGGTGGGGCTATTCGCGCAAATGTGTGCACAACGCATCAGGTGGCGCTGACAGGCCGTTTCGCGCGTCCGACGTAGCGTTCTTGTGGACCGCATATCCACAACCAACGCAGCATAAGCGTCGGGAGGATCTATATGACGCATTTTGTTCACATCTATAGGTGGGTCGTTTTCTTATTGGCCGGCGGTTACGTTCTGCGGACTTTGATTTTTGGCAATTATGATGGATTTGGTGGGCCGCTGAGGTATCTGACCGTCTGGGCGCTGTTCGCATCCTTCTTTGCGGCAAGCCGTATGATGGCAATCCAAGAGGGCCGAAGCGAAAGGCGCTGGGACGGTTTCGTCTGCATGACCGCCGTGATCAATACGATGGTCGTATTCTTGTTTTGGCGGTTGTATTTCGCAGACCCAACATCGGTGACCGACAATGGGCAGCTGATGGCATGGCATTTAGAACTGTACTTGCATCTGTTCGGACCATTGCTTCAGCTGATTGACACGATCTTTATCCATCGCAGTTATCGGCGGTTGGGTGCGCCTTTGGCGTGGCTTGTCGGGGTGATTGGTGGCTACGTATTGTGGACCGAACTCGTGATTAGTCCAACTAACGCAACCCCTATGGGCGCAGTGACAAGCGGACTGCCTTATCGGTTCTTGAACAATCTAGAACTACCGCAACGCATGATATTTTATGGATCAAACTTTGCGATCGCCATTGTTCTTTTGCTACTATTCGCTGCCATCGCGTGGACCGTCAGGCGCGTTCTTCCTGCGCTAATAGCGCCTTAAGCCCGCTCCGGTAATCAGGATAGATGAGCTGAACGCCAAGTTCGTCTTTGATCTTGTCGTTCCGTACCTTTTTGCTTTCTGCGTAAAAGCTGCGGGCCATTGGTGTCATCTCGGCGGTTTCAAAGTCTTCGGCGGGTGGTATGGGCAGCCCTAGCAATTTGGCTGCGTAACCGATGACGTCTTCTGGCGGTGCCGGGTCGTTGTCGCAGACGTTATAGACCGCACCGGGGTTCGGTTTGGCGATAGAAGCCGCAAGAACCTGTGCGATGTCATCTACGTGGGTGCGGCTAAAGACCTGACCCTTCTTGATGATACGCCGTGCGCTACCGCTGCGAACCTTAGAAAATGGTCCACGTCCGGGACCGTAGATGCCCGCAAGCCGGAAAATATGCAGCGGGAGGTCGGGGATGTCCGCCCAAGCGGCCTCTGCCTTGACCCGCGCGATGCCGCGTTTGGTGGCAGGGGTTAGCGGCGTGGTTTCATCAACCCAATCGCCAGCGTGATCGCCGTAAACGCCAGTGGTGGATAGATAGCCGACCCATTCGAATTGTGTTGCGCGTGCCGCGATCTCATCTTTCAGTGCGGCTAGTACAGGGTCACCATCATCGCCGGGCGCGGTCGAGATCAGCAGATGTGTCGCCTTATCCAGTGCAGGTACCATATCGGTGCCGGGCCATAGCATAGCCTCAACCCCTGTTTCAGCGACCTCGGCGACGCCATCAGCGGAGCGCGTTGTTCCGATAATCGTGTAGCCCTGCGGCAGCAAAACACGGGCAAGCGCTTGCGCGCTAAAGCCGTGACCGAAAGAAAGAAGTGTTTGCGTCATAGGGCAGTGGTGCCGCAGCAATACAAGGATCGCAAGCCCTGATAACAGCTGAATCCAGGCTGTGCGCGTCTGCAATGCGCTGAATATAGCGCCGTTTCTGCCTAGTTTCTCATCGGGCGGATTGGAATGTATAGGTGGTCGTAATCTGTGAAAATTGAGTGGAGTGGTTTGTTAACGCATTGAAAATATAGTGAAATATTGATCTGCTGTCTGAAATGTTCATCCGTTCATTCATTCATCTTTTGCCGAATTCAAAAATTTACCATTTGATAAAAAATAAACCTGTGGCAGGCTAAACCCAAGAAGCCACGACAGGAAGACACCATGTCCAGCCCAATGACCCCCGGTATTGCTGCGGCGCGTTTGCCGTCAGAGACCGTTGAAACCAACTTTGCCGACCTTCATGAACCCCTTGAGCCACACGAAGCGTCAGTCGCTGCGGATCGCTGTTATTTCTGCCACGATGCGCCTTGTATGACTGCTTGTCCGACGTCGATTGATATTCCTTTGTTCATTCGACAGATCAGCACGGGCACCCCCGAAGCAGCGGCCAAAACCATTTTTGATCAAAACATTCTTGGCGGCATGTGTGCCCGCGTTTGCCCCACCGAAGAATTGTGTGAACAGGCGTGTGTGCGCGAAGCTGCTGAAGGCAAACCGGTCGAGATTGGCCGTCTACAGCGCCACGCAACGGATAAGCTGATGGCAAAGCAAAGCCACCCTTATACGCGGTCTGCGAATACTGGTAAAAAGGTGGCTGTCGTCGGTGCAGGCCCGGCAGGTTTGGCGTGCGCGCATCGGCTTGCGATGCTGGGCCACGACGTCACAATGTATGACGCGATGCCCAAGCCGGGCGGCCTGAATGAATATGGTATCGCTGCCTATAAATCGACCGACAATTTCGCCGCGAGAGAGGTTGATTGGCTGTTGGGCGTTGGCGGCATCACTATTGAAAATGGAAAACGCCTTGGTGCGGATTTGTCGCTTGAGGGTCTTCAGTCTGACTTTAATGCCGTGTTCCTTGGTGTGGGGCTTGGCGGTGTCAACGCATTGCGAGCGGAGGGTGAAGACAAGGATGGCGTTGCTGATGCTGTCGACTTTATCAAGGCACTACGGCAGTCAACGGACCTGACCAAATTGCCCGTTGGGCGTGACGTGGTCGTAATCGGTGGTGGGATGACTGCTGTTGATGCCGCAGTTCAGTCCAAGCTGCTGGGCGCACAGAACGTCACAATCGCTTATCGCCGTGGTCGCGAAGGCATGAGCGCAAGTAAATACGAACAGGATCTTGCGGCCTCAAAAGGCGTTCGGTTGATGTTCAACGTTCAGCCGGTTGCCGTGCATGGCAACGGCGCGGTTCGCGAGCTAGAACTTGAATACACCACAGACGACGGCACCGGTCTAAAGGGAACCGGAGAGATGATCCGCCTGCTAGCCGATCAGATCTTCAAGGCTATCGGGCAAACGCTTGAAACTGATGCGGGCCTTGAACTGTCTGGTCGTAAGATCGCCGTAACGGGTGCCGGGCGCACGAGCGCGGAGGGTGTCTGGGCTGGTGGCGACTGCGCCAGCGGTGGCGATGATCTGACGGTAACTGCGGTGGCCGAAGGCCGCGACGCAGCAATGGATATTCATGCAACCTTGATGGGGGGCAACTAAGATGGCTGACTTAACAACAGAGTTTCTAGGGATCGAATCGCCTAACCCGTTCTGGCTCGCTTCGGCACCACCAACCGACAAAGAATACAACGTTCGTCGCGCATTCGAGGCAGGTTGGGGCGGTGTCGTCTGGAAAACGCTTGGGTCCGAAGGACCGCCTGTCGTCAACGTCAACGGCCCCCGCTATGGCGCGATTTACGGGGCAGATCGTCGCCTACTGGGACTGAACAACATTGAGCTAATCACCGACCGTGATCTGCAAACCAACCTCGATGAAATCACGCGCGTAAAAGCGGATTACCCTGATCGCGCAGTCATCGTGTCGATCATGGTTCCATGCGAAGAAGAAGCATGGAAGGCGATTTTGCCAAAGGTAGCTGCGACTGGCGCTGACGGGATTGAGCTGAACTTTGGCTGCCCACACGGAATGGCCGAACGTGGCATGGGGTCCGCTGTTGGGCAGGTGCCAGAATACATTAAAATGGTCACTGAATGGTGCAAGAAATACTACGATAAGCCAGTGATCGTGAAACTAACGCCGAACATCACGGATGTGCGAAAACCCGCACAAGCTGCCAAAGATGGCGGTGCGGACGCGGTTAGTTTGATCAATACGATCAATTCAATCACGAGCGTCGATTTGGATATCATGGCGCCGCAGCCAACGATCGATGGTAAGGGCACGCATGGCGGATACTGTGGCCCAGCAGTTAAGCCGATTGCGATGAATATGGTTGCTGAAATCGCGCGCGATCCCGGCACGCATGGTCTGCCAATTTCCGGCATTGGTGGTGTGACGACTTGGCGTGATGCTGCGGAATTTATGGCATTAGGTTGTGGTAACGTGCAGGTCTGTACTGCTGCGATGACCTATGGCTTCAAGGTCGTGCAGGAAATGATCAGCGGGTTGTCCCAATGGATGGACGAAAAAGGCTATACTTCTACCGCTGACTTCATTGGGATGGCAGTGCCAAATGTCACTGACTGGCAATATCTGAACCTGAACTACGTGGCGAAAGCGAAGATCAGCCAAGACGATTGCATCAAATGCGGCCGTTGTTACGCGGCTTGCGAAGACACCAGTCACCAAGCCATCGAAATGTCCGCAGACCGCGTATTCACGGTCAAAGACGACGAATGCGTTGCATGCAACCTATGCGTCGATGTCTGCCCGGTTGAGGACTGCATCACGATGGAGGCAATGACCCCCGGTGAGGTCGATCCTCGTACTGGCAAAGTCGTAGAAAAAGAATATGCCAACTGGACAACGCACCCGAACAATCCTGGCGCAGTTGCCGCGGAGTAGAGACTGTTTTTGGGCCTTGGCAGTTCAGAGCTGCCAAGGCTTTTTTATGCGTATGGCCTACGAACTGGCTGGCGTCAGCATCCGGCGGAACAGCGTATCAAGATAGGTCATTGCCCCATCGAATGGGTCTGTATCGCCCAGAACAGCCCGAACCTGCACATCGAAATCAGCATAGTGCTGGGTCATCGCCCAGATCGAAAACACCAGATGATAGGGGTCAATCGGCGCGATCTTTCCGGCCGCTTCCCATTGCTTCAAAACCACTGCTTTTTCATCGACAAGCTCGCGTAAATCGTGGCTTAGGTGCTCGGCGATATGCGGGGCGCCTTGTAGGATTTCATTCGCGAATAGACGGCTTTCGCGCGGGTAATCTTTGCTCATCGCAAGCTTGCGATGCACATAACCAAGGATTTCTTGAATAGGGTCACCGTTGGCGTCCATTTTCTTGAGCGGATCAAGCCAGGTTTCAAGTAAACGTTCCAAAAGCGCCGTATAAATCGCGTCTTTGGACTTAAAGTAATAAAGCAGATTGGGCTTTGATAGCCCGGCTGCTTCGGCGATTTGATCAAGCGTTGATCCGCGAAGCCCAAATTGAGAAAAAATATCGAGCCCAGCGGACAAAATGGCGGCGCGGTTGCGCTGTTGAATACGTGTTTCGGGTTTGCTCATAGTGTGTACTTGCTCAATTTTAGGGCGTCGGTGATCATTGCCTAGCGCATTTGCATTCTTTTGCGGCACCTGCATGTTCTCTGCGCAGAAAACTTGACTGAACCTATGTCTCTGTTAGCCTCACTTTGACCATATGGTCAAATTAGACTTACCTACGGCGGAGATACCTCATGGCAGCCCCAGGCGAAAATTTAAAGATCAATGGCGCACGATTGTGGGATAGTCTGATGGAAATGGCCAAAATTGGCCCCGGTGTTGCGGGCGGCAACAACCGCCAGACCCTTACCGACGAAGACAGCGAAGGCCGCCACCTGTTCCAGAAGTGGTGCGAAGATGCAGGTTGCACCATGGGGTTGGACCAGATGGGCAACATGTTCGCGCGCCGCGAGGGGACAGACCCCGACGCGCTTCCTGTCTATGTGGGTTCGCATTTGGATACGCAGCCAACTGGCGGCAAATATGACGGCGTTCTTGGCGTATTGGGCGGGCTTGAACTGCTGCGCACCATGAATGATCTGGACATCAAAACCAAACACCCAATCGTTGTCACCAACTGGACGAACGAGGAAGGCACTCGCTTTGCTCCCGCGATGCTGGCCTCTGGCGTGTTTGCTGGGATGCATACGCAAGACTGGGCCTATGATCGGACTGACGCCGAAGGCAAAAAGTTCGGTGCTGAACTGGAGCGCATCGGTTGGAAGGGCGAAGAAAAGGTTGGCGACCGCAAGATGCATGCATTTTTTGAATTGCACATTGAACAGGGTCCAATTCTAGAGGCCGAGAATAAACAGATCGGCGTTGTCACCCACGGCCAAGGCCTGTGGTGGTTGCAGGTCACGTTAACTGGCAAAGACGCACACACCGGATCGACCCCAATGAATATGCGCGTGAATGCTGGGCTTGGCATGGCGCGGATTACCGAACTGGTCCACACGATCGCGATGGATAATCAGCCCGGTGCGGTTGGCGCGATTGGTCACTGCGATGTCTATCCCAATTCGCGCAACGTGATCCCCGGTAAGGTGGTCTTTACCATCGATTTCCGTTCTCCCGATCAGGATAAACTCGATGGCATGAAAGCCCGACTTGAGGCCGAAGCAGTGCCAATCATCGAAGAGCTTGGGCTATCGATGGAAATCGAACCTGTCGGTCACTTTGACCCCGTAACATTTGACCAAGGTTGCGTCACAGCCGTGCGCAACGCCGCGGATCGACTGGGGTATTCACATATGGATATCATCTCGGGCGCGGGGCATGATGCTTGCTGGATCAACAGGTTGGCCCCAACCGCGATGGTCATGTGCCCTTGCGTTGACGGGCTCTCACATAACGAGGCTGAAGAGATTAGCCCCGACTGGGCAGCGGCAGGGGCAGATGTGCTGTTCCATGCGGTGGTTGAGACTGCGGAGATTGTTGGGTGATCGACAAGAACGTTGTTGTGGAGATCGATGGCAAGACATTGGTTGGGCGTGAGAGGTTTCATGACACGTTTGCCAAAGCGCTCGGATTCCCGGATTTCTACGGACGCAATATGGACGCATGGATTGATTGTATGTCGAGTCTTGATGACCCTGAAAGTCGGATGACATCGGTCCATGTCAGACGAGGCAAAGTCCTCACGCTGAAAATTAGAAACTACAAATACTTTAAGAAAGCCGGGAAGGACGAATGGCTGGATTTGCTAGAGTGTAGCGCTTTCGTGAATTTCCGGTGCACTGAGCCGGGGCAAAATCCATTGATCGCACTTGCGTTCTTTGAATGAGGGAGAACACCATGACCAAAGTCATCAAAAACGGAACAATTGTCACAGCTGATCTGACCTACAAGGCAGATGTGCTGATCGAAAACGGGATGATTGTTGAGATTGGCCCGAATCTCGCGGGGTCAGAAGAGCTTGATGCGACGGGTTGTTACGTCATGCCGGGTGGGATTGATCCGCATACCCACCTTGAGATGCCGTTTATGGGCACCTATTCCACGGATGATTTCGAGAGCGGGACACGCGCTGCGTTGTCAGGTGGCACGACGATGGTGGTGGATTTCGCGCTGCCATCACCGGGGCAAGGCCTGCATGATGCGTTGCAGATGTGGGACAATAAATCGGGCCGTGCGGCTTGCGATTATTCGTTCCACATGGCCGTCACTTGGTGGGGCGAGCAGGTGTTTAACGAGATGGAAAGCGTGATCAAGGATCGCGGCATCAATACGTTTAAGCACTTTATGGCGTACAAAGGCGCGCTGATGGTGAACGACGACGAAATGTACGCGTCGTTCAAACGTCTGGGCGAATTGGGTGGCATCGCAATGGTCCACGCTGAAAACGGCGATGTCGTCGCCGAACTATCCGCGAAATTGCTGGCCGAGGGCAACACTGGCCCAGAGGCGCACGCCTATTCCCGTCCTCCACAGGTCGAAGGTGAGGCAACAAACCGCGCGATTATGATCGCCGACATGGCCGGCGTGCCGCTTTATGTGGTGCACACGTCTTGCGAGGATTCGCACGAGGCAATCCGCCGGGCACGTATGCAGGGCAAACGTGTTTGGGGTGAGCCGCTGATCCAGCACCTGACGCTCGATGAATCTGAATACTTTAACCAAGATTGGGACCACGCCGCGCGGCGCGTCATGTCTCCGCCATTCCGCAATAAACAACACCAAGACAGCCTTTGGGCGGGCCTGCAAAGCGGGTCGCTGTCCGTTGTCGCGACCGACCACTGTGCATTCACAACCGAACAAAAGCGTTACGGCGTCGGTGATTTTACCAAGATTCCGAACGGGACTGGTGGCTTGGAAGACCGGATGCCCATGCTTTGGACGTATGGCGTCAAGACGGGTCGGCTGACCATGAATGAATTTGTGGCGGTTACATCGACCAACATTGCAAAGATCCTGAATTGCTATCCTAAGAAGGGCGCGGTTCTGGTAGGCGCTGACGCCGATTTGGTTGTCTGGGACCCCGAGAAATCCAAAACGATTAGCGCCGATAGCCAGCAGTCTGCGATTGATTACAACGTGTTTGAAGGTAAAGAAGTCAAAGGCTTGCCGCGCTTTACGCTAACACGTGGGCAGGTTGCCTTGTATGATGGAGAAGTGCGTGCCCAAGAAGGTCATGGTAAGTTCGTTGCACGCGAAGGCAATACAGCGACAAACAAGGCGCTTTCTTCATGGAAAGAACTAACAAGCCCACGACCGGTCGAACGTACGGGCATTCCAGTGACGGGTGTGTGATGAATGGTTGACGTTGCCAAAGTTAGATCGTTTTGGAGGTTTGCGTTGTTTGTTGCATTGGTAGGTGTCGTGGGGCTGCTCCTGTTTTGGGCCCGGCTAGTGCTATTCTATGGGGCAACGCTCCCCGACATAAGCCAAGAACAAGGACGATCTGATTTGGTCAGTAACACAGGTTTCATTTTTAAGTTACTTTTCATACCGATGATGATCTCTTTGTTGATCATCGGTTATCCGATTTGGCGCATCGTTGTAACCAAGTTGGCGCGACGGGGCATCGTCGGGTGGGTCTGCTTCGGTGGTGGTGCAGTGGCGCTCGCAATGCTCGTATTAGTCCCATTTGTAATGCTTTTCGCGATAACAGGGTCAGTCGGCGATCTTTGGAAAATGACGCCGCTTTTCGTTTTTATGGCTGGCGTCATCGTCTCTTCGGCGATGCTGGTGAGCCATTTTATATATCGTACGAAACGATATTAATTGTCGTGAGAATAAGAAGGTGCCAGCAGTGAGCCAGCAAACGATCATCAATGCGCAGGGTTTGAACCTGACGTTTCAAACCAACGACGGCCCTGTGCATGCACTGAAAGATGTGAACCTAGAGATTAACAAAGGTGACTTTGTGAGTTTCATCGGTCCGTCTGGCTGCGGCAAGACCACGTTTCTGCGCTGTATGGCAGGGCTTGAAACGCCTACGGGCGGTGAAATTACTGTCAACGGCATGACCCCCGATGAGGCGCGTCGCGCACGTGCCTATGGCTATGTATTTCAGGCGGCGGGGTTGTACCCGTGGCGGACGATTGGCGGGAACATCAAGCTCCCGCTCGAGATTATGGGTTTCTCAAAGGCAGAACAGGCTGAACGTGTTGGGCGTGTATTGGAGCTGGTCGATTTGGCTGGGTTTGAAAAGAGATTCCCGTGGCAGCTATCAGGCGGCATGCAGCAGAGGGCGTCGATTGCGCGGGCGCTCGCGTTTGATGCAGATATTTTGCTGATGGATGAACCGTTCGGCGCGCTTGACGAAATCGTCCGTGATCACTTGAACGAGCAGCTTTTGAAGCTGTGGGCGCGGACAGAAAAAACGATTGGCTTTGTGACCCATTCGATCCCAGAGGCGGTTTATCTTTCGACCAAGATCGTCGTTATGTCGCCGCGGCCCGGACGGATTACCGATGTCATCGAAAGTCCACTACCCAAAGATCGCCCCTTGGATATTCGCGACAGCGCGGAATTTATCGAGATTGCCCATCGCGTGCGCGATGGATTGAGGGCGGGGCATGACGATGTGTAGGAGCCTCCGGCGGGAGTGTTTTGGGCAAGATGAGGGAGTGGCCGTATGAAATCTGTCCTTCCCGTTTTGACCATAGTTGCCGCGATTTTATTCGTCTGGGTGTTGGCGGTTATTCCGATGAATATGCATCTGACTGCGGATCAGGCGCAGCGTGATGGGCTGGTTGTGTCGCCTGAAACACCGGCAGAGCGCCAAGATCATAGCGGTTTGGGGCTGTCGCTTCGCAATCCTTCGTTGTTGGGTCTGACCTTTGTTCAAGAACGCCCACGGCTGCCGTCGCCCCATCAGGTTGCGGTTGAGATGTGGGATACGATTGTGATGAAGAAGATCACGTCGAAGCGGTCGCTTGTTTACCATGGTTGGGTGACGCTATCCGCGACTCTGCTTGGCTTCGCGATTGGGACTGGGCTGGGAATTTTGCTTGCCGTGGGTATCGTTTACAACCGCGCGATGGACATGAGCGTGATGCCCTGGGCGATTGCGAGCCAGACGATCCCGATCCTTGCTTTGGCTCCGATGATCATCGTCATGTTGGGCGCGATCGGGATTCAGGGGCTTTTGCCGAAGGCGATTATTAGTGCATATCTTAGCTTCTTTCCTGTGGTCGTAGGGATGGTAAAGGGACTGCGTAGCCCCGATGGTATGCAGCTTGATTTGCTGCGCACCTATCATGCCAGCCCCGCCCAAGGGTTTTGGAAACTACGGTTGCCTGCTTCGGTTCCTTATCTGTTTGCTTCGCTGAAGATTGGTATTTCCGCATCGCTTGTTGGTGCGATTGTGGCTGAATTGCCGACGGGTGCACGCGCCGGATTTGGCGCACGCATGTTGGTGGGTGATCAATATGGGCAGCCGCTTGTGACTTGGGCGGCCTTGTTCGCTGCGGCGATCACGGCCGCAGCGTTGGTCGGACTGTTTAGCCTGTTAGAGCGTCTGACCTTACGTCGGATGGGGATGGTGCGCGCATGACTTGGGTCGCAATCATCGGGGCCTTGGCCATTTGGGCTGTTGGGTGGTTTATTAACACGCGGCTGGCAAATGGGCCAAAGTCTGACGCCCGCTTGGTAGGCCTGCTTGTGCCTATCATATTCGGATTGACCCTTTTGCTAATGTGGGAGTGGCTGGTTCGCATGTTGGAAGTGAATGCGGTGATCCTACCGCCGCCATCGGCGATTGGTGTGCGATTTGTAAGCGAGCTACCGCGCCTTTGGGCTGATTTTGAGCAGACCATTATTAAAGGCGCGATGACCGGATACCTCTTCGGTGCTGTTGCTGCGTTTGCTGTTGCTATCCTTGCTGATCGTTCAGATTTTCTGACGCGTGGTATCTTGCCGGTTGGTGGATTTATGGCGGCGCTACCTATCGTCGGGACCGCGCCAATCTTTGTTAAATGGCTTGGTAGCGGCTGGGAATCCAAAGCGGCTGTTGTTGGGGTCATGGTGTTTTTCCCGATCCTAGTGAACACGGTTGCCGGGTTGCGAGACACGACCGCGATGCAGCGTGATTTGATGCGGACTTATGGTGCCGGATACTGGCCATCGCTGTTTAAATTGCGTTTGCCTGCTGCGATGCCATTCATTTTCAACGGGCTAAAGATTGCGACAACCCTTGCGCTTATCGGGGCTATTGTTGCTGAATTTTTTGGCTCTCCGACGGTTGGGATGGGCTTTCGCATATCTACCAGCGTCGGGCAGCTTGCGCTGGATATGGTCTGGGCTGAAATTGTGGTGGCAGCAATCGCCGGAAGCACGCTTTACGGGCTGATGGCATGGATCGAAGGGCGGGTCACATTTTGGCACCCTTCGCAAAGAAAATAATCTTAAGCTCCGAAAAGAGGGCTCTAATCTGACTTGGAGGTCAAAATGAAGAAACTGATGATGGCGGCAGCTCTTGCCGCAGGTCTAGGCAGCGCAGCTTCTGCCAACGACGAAGTAACACTGCAACTGCAGTGGGTCACGCAAGCCCAATTCGCGGGCTATTATGTGGCGCTCGACCAAGGGTTCTATGAGGAAGAAGGGCTGGATGTCACGATCTTGCCCGGCGGCCCTGACATCGCACCACCGCAGGTTCTTGCTGGTGGTGGCGCTGACGTCATGCTGAACTGGATGCCATCCGCGCTGTCCGCCCGTGAAAAAGGTCTGCCTGTTGTGAATATCGCGCAGCCGTTCAAAACATCGGGTCTGATGCTGACGTGCTGGAAAGATACCGGCATTGAAAGCGTCGAGGATTTCCGCGGGAAAACCATTGGCGTCTGGTTCTTTGGCAACGAGTATCCGTTCCTGTCATGGATGTCCCAAGCGGGCATTCCAACTGACGGAGGCGAGGAAGGCGTGACCGTTCTAAAGCAGGGCTTTAACGTTGATCCACTGCTTCAGCGTCAGGCGGATTGCATTTCGACGATGACCTACAACGAATATGGTCAGGTCTTGGATGCGGGTGTTTCACCTGATGAATTGGTGACATTCCTTTATGAGGATCAAGGCGTCGCGACTCTAGAAGATGGCATGTATGTGCTGGAGGATAACCTCGAAGATCCGGCATTTGTCGACAAGATGACCCGCTTTGTGCGCGCATCTATGAAGGGCTGGAGATGGGCCGAAGAGAATGCCGAAGATGCGGCTGGGATCGTTTTGGATAACGACGAAACCGGTGCGCAAACCGAGGCAGCACAGGTTCGCATGATGGGCGAGATCGCTAAGCTGACCGCGGGTTCAAATGGCGCACTCGATCCTGCTGATTATCAGCGCACGGTCGATACGCTGCTGGCTGGCGGATCTGATCCTGTGATCTCCGCCGCACCAGAGGGTGCTTGGACAAGCATCATTACAGATGCTGCTCTGAACTAAAAATTAGACGAAAACCTTCGCTCCGGCGTACTGCTGGGGCGAAACTTATTTCCTATCACGATAGCTCGGCAATATGTCCCCCTCAGCGGGTGTTGCTTCGTAGACGCCGCGACAAATTGCGCGGCTTAGGCATATTGCTGCTGCTGCGCCGATCTCCCTCATTGCCGCTGCGTTAACACCGCTGGCGTCGCCTGTTGCTACGGCGAACACCAAATCCCCATCTAGCGGAGTGTGCGACGGAACGATTGCACGCGCCATGCCGTCGTGGGCAGTGACCGCCATGCGGTGGCATTGCGTTTTTGTCAGGGGCGCATCCGTTGCGACGATGGCAATAGTCGTGTTTGCGTTTTCGGCGACCTGTAACGCCATCGCCTTTTCTTTACGGCTTTGTTGCGGGGCGACTAGCCCGCTGGCAGGATCGGGGCCGATGCCGCCAAATTCACCGTCAATTTCAAACGCGGCGGCCCAAAAATGCCGATCACCGGGGGCCGTCACACTGCCGAGCGAATTAACGACAACTAGCGCACCAACGGTCGTACCATCGGGTAAAACCATTGACGCAGAACCAAGCCCACCTTTTTGCATCGCGGCAAGCGCACCAGTCCCGGCGCCGACGCTGCCTAAATCGAAATGTGGGGCCGCATTGCGCAACGCGGCATGACCCAAGGCACGATAGGGATTTTCATCCCAATCCTTGTTGCCACCATTGATCAGGTCAAACACGATTGCACCGGGCACAATCGGGATCGCCAAATTGCCGACGGCAAATCCACGGCCCATCGCACGCAGGCCATCCATCACACCAGAACAGGCATCTAGCCCAAAAGCAGACCCACCAGACAACACAAGCGCGTCGATCGCACCCACGGTTTTGTCCGGTGCTAGCAGATCAGTTTCTTTAGTGCCGGGTGCGCCGCCCATTACATGAACGCTCGCGACGAGCGGGACGTCACCGACCAAAACGGTGCTGCCTGACTTTAGATCAGAGTCTTGGGCATTACCGACGCGCAATCCCGTTATGTCGGTAATCAGATTTCGAGGGCCGGGTCTGTATGTCATAATCAATATGCTCGCATGGGTGGGGCGCGTAAGACAATGAAGTTCATGCAAACTTTTGCTGATCACTGCTATGTTTCGTCGTAGTCGGACGCGAAATAATATTTCAACGTTGGGCTAGATTGCCTGTTTCTAGAGGCTTGTCGCTGGAAACACGCTCGTTCGGCTGTTATCTGACGTGCAACTAGGCGTTAGGTTGGAGGACCAGATGAGCGCGACTGCGAAAAAACGAGCCCCTTTGCCGGATGATATCCGTGCTGCCAAAGGTGGCGCGCCACTGGTCAGCCTGACCGCATACACTACACCAATGGCCGAAATGATGGACGATCACTGTGATTTCGTTCTTGTCGGTGACAGTGTGGGTATGGTCCTTCATGGTCTTCCTTCAACACTTGGCGTGACGATGGAGATGATGATCATGCACGGCCAAGCCGTTGCACGCGGTTTGAAAAGCGCGATGATGGTCGTGGATATGCCGTTTGGTTCATACGAAGAAGGCCCGCAGCAAGCATTTCGTAATGCGGCGCGATTGATGTCTGAAACAGGCGCAGGCGCTGTGAAACTTGAAGGGGGCGTTGTGATGGCCGAAACCATCGCGTTCCTTGTGTCGCGCGGCATTCCTGTCATGGCCCATATCGGCCTGACCCCGCAATCCGTGAACACTTTGGGTGGTTACAAGGTCCAAGGGCGCGGCGATGATCGCGACGCGCTGATTGCAGATGCGCGGGCGGTAACTGACGCAGGTGCTTTTGCAGTGGTACTTGAAAAAGTACCGGCAAACCTAGCGGATGTGATCACGGCAGAAATTGCGATCCCGACCATAGGGATTGGCGCAGGCGCGGGTTGCGATGGCCAAATTTTGGTCGTTGACGACATGCTTGGCTTGTTCACGGCGTTCAAGGCGAAGTTCGTGAAACGCTATGCGCATTTAGGTGACGATGGCACAGCAGCGATCGCCAACTATGCAGAAGAAGTCCGCGCACGGACCTTCCCAGCCCAAGAACATATTTTCGCGGACGAGGCGCCCAAGAAATGATCGCACCGATTGAACGGACCCTTGCCGGGTTACGTGCGCAGACGGCTGTCTGGCGTAAAGCAGGCGAGACGATTGGCGTTGTGCCGACAATGGGCGCGCTGCATCAGGGGCATTTGTCGTTGGCACGCGCTGCGCGCGCGGCCTGTGACCGAGTGATTGTCACGATCTTCGTGAACCCCAAACAATTCAACAACCCCGACGATCTCGAAAACTACCCGCGTACAGAAAACGACGATGCGCGGAAATTGGAATCGATTGGCGTTGACCTGATCTATGTACCTTCACCGGATCAAATCTATCCCGAAGGCTTTGCGACGACTGTTACGGTGTCTGGCCTGACAGACATGCTTTGTGGTGCAACACGCCCCGGCCACTTTGATGGTGTGGCGACCGTGGTACCGAAATTGTTTTTGCAAACCAGCGCTGACAAAGCGTTCTTTGGTGAAAAAGACTATCAACAGCTACAGGTCGTGCGCCGTCTGGCCGCTGATCTGGATATCCCGATCGACGTCGTCGGATGTCCAACAATCCGCGAAGAAGACGGGCTGGCAATGTCATCGCGCAACCTGCTGCTATCCGACCGATCCCGCATTCACGCGCCCGTACTAGCCGAGGTCATGAACGACCTACGCGATCAGCTTTTGGCCGGTGCCGCAATGTCAGACATCGAAGCCGATGCGCGCGCGCGCCTACTGGCTGTCGGGTTCAACGATATCGACTACTTTGAACTACGCGATGGCGGGGATTTGTCACTGCTGGATAAAACCAAACCTAATGCGCGCCTGTTCGCGGCAGCGTGGCTGGCAGGGGTGAGGTTGATTGATAATATTGCGGTTTAAAACTTAGATAAGGCATATTGAAGAATGGACCAGATTTTTCAAATTCTATCGTCTCAGTCGTACATGCAGACAATGTATTGGCTTGGACTTGTCGCCGCTTTCTTAGCAATTTCGGTGACGGTTGTTGCCTTTACTTTTTATGGCAGAGGGCGAGAGCAAGGTCCAAAGGCGGATAATTGGACGATGCTTTTTGCTACGTGGCGAGACAGCATGATTGTTACCCTGCTGTATACTTCGCAAAGCTTTTTATACAGGTTTTCGGAATTCAACGGTATGTCGGAAATCATGGCATTAAGTCCGTTACTATACCCCCCTATTGTGCAGCCGGTTCTAACTTTCGTACTCGATATTCTTATTTTTATGGTTGTTGTGATGCGTGTGATTGCTCTCTCGCGATGGCTTTCGCAGGCACCGAACACGTCTTCGGACGACGGAGAATTGAATTAGTTACCGCGTATCAGCTAGTATAGTTCGCAACGCCCCTGCCATCACCTTGGCGCTGACAATCATGTCATCGACGCCGATGTATTCGTCGGGTTTGTGGGCGAGTTCTAAAATTCCCGGCCCGTAGGCAATGCAGTTTTTCAGCTTCCCGATCCGGTCGATGTGTTTTTGGTCGTAGGTTCCGGGGGAGGCGACGAATTCTGCGGGTTTACCTAAAACCTGTTCGATCTGCGCGGCGACGGTTTTTACCACGGGCGCATTGCGGTCCGTCATGCTGGGCAGAACGCTGTTTAATTCGGTCAGGGAATAGTCGAATTTTTGACGGGTGGATTTGAGGCCCTCTAGCAGGCCAGTCACTTCGTCGCGGACTTGATCAAGGCTTTCTTCGACCAAGAAACGCCGATCAATCACGATCCGACAGCTATCCGGCACGCAATGCGCCGGCAGGCCGGTGAAACCCTCGGATTGTTCGGCCTGACCGCCGTGGATAGAATTGATGTTCATCGTCGATGATCGCGCGCCTTCGGGAACGACAGGCATGTCGGTGCAGCGGGCGGCCATGGCGGGGAATAGTTTGTCTTCGAATTCGCCCAGCACTGCACCCATATGGCGCACCGCGCAATCGCCCAAGAATGGCATCGACCCGTGAGCAATTTCGCCAAAGGTTTCAATCTCGGCCCACCAGCCGCCGCGATGGCCAAGGCAAACGCGGTCTTTATTCAGGGGTTCAGGAATGATGACGTGTTGCACGTTTTTGAAGAACCCATGCTCAGCCAGATAAGCGACACCACCATAGCCCCCAGATTCTTCGTCCGCCGTGCCGGAAATCTCAATCGCGCCGGAAAAATCGGGGTGAACTTCAAGAAACGCCTCGGCTGCGATGATTGACGCGGCAAGCCCGCCCTTCATATCGCAAGCACCACGCCCGTAAATTTTGCCATCGATCAGGTCACCGCCGAATGGATCCACCGTCCAACCTTTGCCGACTTCAACAACATCCGTGTGGCTGTTGAAATGCACGCAATCACCTGCGTGTGTCCCTTCGCGCCGGGCGACGATATTCCAACGCGGGTACTTTTCGCTATCGCCAGGGGTGCCATGCGCACGCACCAATTCAGTCTCAAACCCAGAGTTGCGCAGCCGATCGTCCAAATATTCGCAGATCGCGCGATAGTTTTCACCGGGTGGATTTAGCGTGGGAATGCGGATCAAATCTTGGGTCAGCGAGATCAGATCATCGCGCCGATTTTCAACCGCTTGGGTCAGTATGTGTTGGTCGGTCATAGGGGGACTATTGGACAAAACAACTGAGGCAGCAATACCACCAGTTGTACCGCGCATTTCTTGAACGACACTTAAGTCTGTTAAGGATCACTCTGGTCACTTATATAGCGGTTCAAATATTGGAAATTGACTGGACGTTGCTGTGTCTTCACCGGAAGAAAAAATCGTAGTTTTAATACCTTGCTATAATGAGGCAAAACCGATTGGTCTTGTCGTGCAGGATTTCAAGAAGGCTTTGCCGACTGCAGATATTTACGTCTACGATAACAACTCATCCGATGACACTGTTGCTGTTGCAAAGGCCGCAGGCGCCATTGTGCGCACGGAAACTCAGCAAGGTAAGGGCAACGTTGTGCGCCGAATGTTTGCCGATATTGATGCCGACATCTATGTGCTCGTGGACGGTGACAACACTTACGAAGCGGCAGCAGCAGCGGACATGATAGCGCTCTTAAAAAGCGATACCTTGGACATGGTCAGCGGCTGTCGGGTGACCGAAATTCAAGAGGCTTACCGTCCCGGCCACCGTCTAGGAAACTGGATGCTGACAGGATTGGTCGCGAGCATTTTTGGGCGGCGGACAAGCGATATGCTGACTGGCTATAGGGTATTTTCGCGACGTTTTGTCAAAAGCTTTCCTGCCCTGTCGCAAGGGTTTGAGATTGAAACAGAACTGACTGTGCATGCACTTGAGCTTCGGATGCCGATTGCAGATCATGAAACAGTCTATATTGACCGACTGCCCGGTTCGGATAGCAAGTTGAATACCATCCGTGACGGCGTGCGGATCTTGCGTGTGATTGTGTCGCTTGTAAAAGAAGAACGGCCGTTGCCGTTTTTCGGCGGGCTCGCTGCGGCACTAGCCCTGCTTTCGGTCATTTTGGGCTATCCCATCGTAACGGAATACGTACAGACCGGTCTGGTTCCGCGGTTTCCTACAGCTATCTTGATTTCCGCAATTATGATCATAGCAACGCTGTCTTTGATGGCCGGACTGATCCTAGATACCGTTACTCGAGGCCGCCGAGAAATGAAACGTTTGGCTTATCTGTCGCACCTTGCGCCGCGGGACCAATAGGTTTCGGTGGACGCCATGCTACTCAGACAAATGATGCGCTTTGGTGTGGTTGGCGGGGTTGGTTTTATCATTGACGGCGGCGTGCTTTGGTTTTTGCTGGCAAATGGCTTTAGCCCTTATGTCGCGCGAGCTCTATCCTTCCCCGTTGCTGTTATTGTCACCTGGGCGTTGAACCGCGCTTGGACCTTTGGGGCAGCTAGAAAATCAGGAAGAATACGTCAGTTTAACAGATACTTAGCAATACAATTGATAGGAGCGGCAACGAATTACTGTTTCTATTCGCTTGTCGTTCGTACATTTGGCGAAACGAGCCTAGCCATTTTCGTAGGGTTTGTTTTCGGATCCTTCGTTGGAATGTTCGTCAACTTTTGGGGCGCGCGTCAGATAGCGTTTCGTCATGAAGCTTAGGGCAGTCACCCATTTATATGCGCTTGAAAGCGTGAATAAAGGAAACCGTTTTATATGAATAGCAATCCCGTACTTCGTATTCTGAAGGCCAAGGCATTCCTACTTGTCGTCATCGGTGCGTTAGCGCTAGTAATTTCTAAATCCATCGTTGCTGGCATGGCTATGCACGAAAACTTTGCGACGAAGGGCAACGACGATATCATGCGTTTGCTGACTGTTCGCGATTGGTTAGCGGGTCAGGGATGGTATGATGTAAGGCAATACCGTCTGATGCCGCCGGAGGGTGTTTCACTACATTGGTCTCGTTATATTGATGCTGGCATATCTGCAATCATTCTGCCTCTGACTATGTTCGTACCTATGGACACTGCTGAGCAGATTGCCGTCACAGTTTGGCCAACATTGGTCTTGGTTGTCAGCGTGCTGGTCGTCGGGTTTGGATCGCGCCGAGTTTTCGGCACGACAGCGGCTTGCTTCGCAGTGCTTTGCATTGTGCTTTGGCCGCTAACAGCGGATTTGCATTCCCGTGCAGGCAATCTTGATCATCACAATATTCAATGGCTCATGATGGTCATAATGTCGTTTGCCGTCATTTGGCCCAACCATCCACGCAAAGCTGGTTTCATTGGAGGGATCGCTGCGGCGTTTTCACTAGCAGTTGGCTTGGAAAGCCTCGTGTTCATTGTGGGTGTTGGGATTATCGTATTTGTACGTGCGGCTCTCAGTTCTACGCAAGAAAGTCGAAAATTTTTGGCTACGTTTTGTACGACTTTGGGCCTCGGTTGTGTTGGTCTTTGGTTAGGGCAGACAGGCCCCGCGGATCGTGCCGTTCTGATGTGCGACCAGTTGGGCCCGCCTACCCTGCTGATGGTTGGTATTGCAATGATCGCAAGTCTTTTCGTTGTGGTCTTGGCCAATCGTCAAACCAATCCCTTTTTGAATCTAGGGTTGGCTGCCGGAGTAACAATTGCAGGGCTGCTGGTTGCATGGCCAATGCTTGCCCACTGCCTAGCGGGACCTTACGCGCAAATCCCAGCCGAGCTTCAAGAGTTGATTGCGACACAAGTGACTGAAGCTAAGCCGGGCTTGGTCTATGCACGCACGCGTGCCGCGGCCGCATTGGTTTTCACCATCCCAATCTTTGTGGCGGTAGGGTTTGGGCTCATTAAATGGTTCGGTGAACGCGATGGTTCAGTTAGGGGTAAACATGCACATAAAGCTCTTGGTTTGCTTTTGCTGATGTGCATGATCGGCATTCCGATGATGTTTCTTCAAATGCGCACTGTCATCATCGCAGCTGCTGTCGCCCCAATGATCGGTGGCGTCGTCATGGCCGACAGAATAGGCCAGTATCTTGGCTCTCGTAACTTAAAAGATGGCCTAGTGGCATTGGTCATTGGCCTTATGCTACTTTCCCCTAAGACAATCGTTCGATCTGTGGCTCCAATCTTGCCATCGAGTACGGGCGGAGGGAACTCGGCACAAGACGACTGTCGTAGCTACAAGTCTTTGATAGCCCTGAATGAGGTTCCATCTACTGTCATCTTTACTCATATCAACTTTGGACCTTCATTAATCTGGGCGACGCATCATAGTTCGCTTGCTGCTCCCTATCACCGCAGCGCGGATGCGTTCTTGAATGGGATCGTTCCTTTTCAGATGGAGGAGGCGGACTTCGTCAGTTACGTCCGCGATACGACTGCGACCCATCTACTCTTGTGTCGTGGGTTTAATTATCAGAGCGAGTATGTTCGTGGGCTCGCGAGCGGAGGAAGCGCGGACTGGTTGCGTCGCGTTCCTGTGTCGAGTGAGGATCAGTTGTTGTTTGAAATATTGCGCTAGTTTATGGCCATAAGTCGAACCTAAAGGGCGGCGTTGATGGCATATCTATTGGGCGTGGACACGGGTGGCACCTATACTGATGCTGTTGTGTTGGCCGAAAAAACGGACATGGTTGTCGCTTCTGCGAAGGCGTTGACGACGCGCCCTGATCTTTCGCTTGGCGTCGGGGCGGCGATTGATGCGGCTTTGGCTGAGGCGGGTATCGCGACATCGGATGTTGCGATGGTTTCTCTTTCGACGACACTTGCAACGAATGCTTTGGTTGAAGGCCAAGGTGGTCGTGTTGGCCTGATCGCCATCGGCTTTGATGATGCGGACTTGCAGCGCTCTGGACTGACTGAGGCACTGGGCGGCGATCCTTTGATCCGCTTGTCAGGTGGGCACAACTATGCCGGGGCCGAATTGGCACCGCTTGATTTGCACGCACTGCGGTCTGCGCTGGACGGGATGGATGTCGAAGTCTCGGGGTTTGCGGTGGCGAGCAGTTTCGCTACTCGTAATCCTGCCCATGAAATCGCGATCCGCGACTTGATCCGACAAGAAACCGGAAAACCTGTGACGTGCTCGCATGAGCTCTCCCAATCGTTGGGTGGGCCAAAGCGTGCGCTTACGGCGGTCTTAAATGCACGATTGATTGGCATGATTGACCGGCTGATCACGGCTTGTGAGGGGCATTTGCACACGCGCGGAATTACAGCACGACTGATGGTGGTTAGGGGTGACGGCGCGTTGATTTCTGCCGATGTCGCGCGGGAAAAACCGATTGAAACGATCCTGAGCGGTCCGGCTGCTTCGGTTGCAGGGGCATGTTGGTTGAGCGGCGAAACGGACGCATTGGTAAGCGACATTGGCGGGACCACAACAGACGTATGCCTGCTACGCGATGGTCGTCCGACGATTGACCCGCAAGGTGCGCGCGTCGGGCCGTTTCGTACGATGGTCGAGGCCGTCGCAATGCGCACGACCGGATTAGGTGGCGACAGCGAGGTACACATTGTTGATGGGCTGGTTTCTGCGCTTCGGCTTGGGCCGCGGCGATTGATGCCAATATCGCTGGCAGCGACCCTGTACCCAGATCCGATTCATACCGCGTTAGACCGTGCGTTGGCCCACGATATACCTGCGCCAGATGGCGGACAATTTGCGATCCCGCTGTGGAAAGAGCTGCCAGATGGGTTGGATGCCCGCGAACGCGTCATCGCAGAAAGGCTGGCGGCAGGGCCATTGCGATTGGGCGAGGCGGTACAAAGTCGGACAGAGAACCCCGCAGTCGGTCGTTTGATTAATCGCGGCCTCGTTATGCTTGCTGGTGTTACGCCGTCGGACGCGTCGTATGTGTTGGGCATGCTAGAAACTTGGGATAAGGACGCAGCCGAAAAGGGGCTAACGCTTTTCGCTCGCCGCCGCACAGGCGTGGGTCAACGGATCGCGCCGGATGCCGGGGTGCTAGCGAAAATGATCGTCGATCAGCTAACGGATCAAACGGTAGATTGCTTGCTGCAGGCTGGGTTTGCAGAAGATGGAATAGATGGGGACGCCGCCAATTTGGCCAAGCATCCTTTGACTATGGCGGGGTTAAATGGCCATGAAGGCGTGCTGCGGATGCAGTTGTCGCTTGGGGTACCTGTCGTCGGGCTTGGGGCGTCGGCCCATGCGTATTACGATGCAGTGGGCAAACGACTGGGCACAAAAATGATCGTGCCCCAACATGCAGATGTCGCGAACGCGATCGGCGCCGTCGTTGGGCAGGTGCGCATGCAGGTCAGCGGTTCATTGATCAGCGACAGCGGCTTTACGGCCCATTTGCCAGACGGGCCGCAACGTTTTCCAAACAAAGACGCTGGGCTAGAGGCGTTGGAACGGGCGCTTACAGAAGCGGCCAAAGCTAAGGCTATAGCGGCGGGTGTTTCGGTGCCACGCGTCACAGTGAACCGCGAAATCAAAGAGGCCGAAGTCGAGGGTCAGCAAATGTTTATCGAAGCAACGCTGCGTGTGACCGCGAGTGGTCGGCCACGTATCGCGCATAGCTAATGTGTCAAGAATAGACGATTTTCTCACATTCATGTCAGCCAGATTGCGTCGGGTGGGCGCATCGGCGACAAGATACATGCCTTGGGGAGGTATGAATGCTCGACCGTTATGCACGCACGTTGATTGACCCGCCGCTAAACCATATTGGTCGGGGTCTTGCGGTGCGTGGGGTTACAGCCAATGGCGTGACGCTGGTCGGGCTAGCCTTTGGCATCTTGGCTGCATTGTCGATTGCGATGGGGGCGCCTTGTCTGGCGCTGATCCCCCTTTTGGCAAGCCGATTGGCGGATGGCTTGGATGGTGCCGTTGCACGGGCCAGCGAGAAAACCGACTTTGGCGGCTATTTGGATATCACCGTGGATTTCCTGTTTTACGGGATGATCCCAATGGCGTTCGTCTGGCTGTCGCCTGCGACGAATGGCGCGGCGGGCGCGTTTTTGCTGGCGTCGTTCTATTTCAACGGTGCCAGCTTTTTGGGTTACGCAATTTTGGCTGAAAAGCACGGTCACAAGACCACGGCGCAAGGTCAGAAATCGCTCTACTACTCGAACGGCATTCTCGAAGGCACCGAAACGATCGCGTTCTTCGTCTTGCTTTGCTTGCTACCCACGTATTTCGCACCGCTATCATGGGCATTTGGCGCGCTTTGCTTTGCGACCGCAACACTTCGGCTATACGCCGCAAAACAGATATTCACCGAATAAAGGATCAATCTTGATGAAACACCTTGCTGTTCTGGCCGCGCTCTTGGCGCCTTTGCCTGCCCTGGCTGATGTGAACCCCGCCGACTGGGATGCCGTTCTGGCCGAGGCTACAGGGCAAACCGTCTATTGGAATGCATGGGGTGGATCGACAACAACCAATGAATTCATCGCATGGGTCGGTGACCGTGTGTCTGCAGAATACGGTGTCACGCTGGAACATGTTAAGCTGACTGACACAGCCGATGCCGTTACGCGTGTTCTTTCGGAAAAACAGGCAGGTGAAGACGACGACGGCGCGATTGATATGATCTGGATTAACGGGTCCAACTTTGCAGCAATGAAAGACGCGGATCTACTTTTTGGCCCCTATGCCGAAGACTTGCCAAACTGGGCATTGGTCGATGCCGAAGGCAAGGCAGTGCAGACGGATTTCACTGTTCCCGTCGAAGGATACGAGAGCCCATGGGCCATGGCCCAAGTGGTATTTGTCCACAACACTGCGACGATGCCTGATCGGTTGGGTTCCATGCAGGCGCTGCAGGATTGGGCACAAGCCAACCCCGGTCGCTATAGCTATCCGCAGCCGCCGGATTTCTTGGGCACGACTTTCCTAAAGCAGGTGTTGGTCGATATTTTGGATGATCCTTCGGTTCTGGCCGCGCCTGCGACCGACGAAAACTACGATGCCGTGACCGCGCCATTGTGGGCTTATCTTGATGAACTCACGCCAAACCTATGGCGCGAAGGCAAAGCATACCCGGCGACCGGAACAGCGATGTTCCCACTGATCGCGGATGGTGAACTTGATCTGTCGATCTCCTTCAGCCCGGGTGCTGCTTCTACAGCGATTGCGAATTATGAACTGCCTGATACAGTTCGGACCTTTGTTTTGGACAAGGGGACAATCGGCAACGCGTCATTTGTGGCGATCCCTTATAATTCCGGGTCCAAAGCAGGCGCGATGGTCGTCGCAGACTTTTTGATGTCGCCAGAGGCCCAAGCCCGTGCACAAGACCCTGCGATCTTAGGGTATGGAACCGTGTTGAACATGGATGCGCTCACCGCCGAAGATCGTGCGGCCTTTGATGGGCTGGAACTGGGTATCGCGACGCTGACCCCAGCCGAGCTTGGCACTGTGCAGGCTGAGCCGCACCCAAGCTGGATGACACGCATCGCAGATGATTGGTCAGCACGTTACGGTGTTGCGCAATAAGCGCGATCTTGGGACGTTGATACATATGCGACGTCCCGTTTTGCCCCTTCTGCCTGCGCTGACCCTTTTGCTTATGCTGGGGCCGGTAGCTGCGGGCATTTGGGGAACACTGTTGCCTGCCTTCGGGCATCTGCCAGCTGCGGGGCTGACAGGGCCATCGTTGGAGCCCTTTCGCGCGTTGTTCGATTGGCCTGGCCTTCCGCGCGCTGCATTGCTGTCAGTGACAACAGGGATAGGCGCAACTGTCGTATCCTTGGCTGTTGTTACCCTTCTCTTGGCGGGGTGGTCGGGGACCCGTCAGTTTCGCGTTCTCGAAAGGCTACTGTCGCCGCTTTTGTCGGTTCCGCATGCCGCCGCCGCCTTTGGCTTGGCGTTTTTGATCGCACCGTCTGGATGGATTGCGCGGTTGCTGTCTCCCGTCATGACGGGCTGGGACCGCCCACCGGATATTTTGATCGTCCAAGATCCATTAGGCCTGACAATGATGGCTGGCTTGATCATCAAAGAAATCCCGTTCCTGATCCTGATTAGCATCGCGGCCCTTGGCCAAGCGCAGGCGCAAAACAGCGTCACAATCGCCCAAGCATTGGGATACGGCCGCGTGACAGGCTGGCTAAAGACGGTGTTTCCACGTGTCTATGCCCAGATCAGGCCACCGGTGTATGTGGTGTTGGCCTATTCGATGTCGGTCGTTGATGTCGCGGTGATACTTGGGCCAAGCACGCCGCCGACGCTGTCGGTACAGATCGTGAAATGGATGTCGGATCCGGACCTTTCTATGCGCCTGTTGGCTGCGGCTGGTGCGATCATGCAGCTTGCCTTGGTTGTCGGTGCGCTCGCGTTCTGGCGAGCGGGCGAGATCGCTGTCGCCCACTTTGGTCGACGTTGGGTTGCATCAGGTGCGCGTGGAAAATGTGACCCTATTATTGCCCAAGTCGCCCTTTTTTCTGGTGGGGCATCGGTCTTGGCAGTGCTGTTTGGGCTGGTCGTCTTGGCGATCTGGTCGGTCGCGGGTTATTGGAGCTTTCCAGATGCGTTCCCAGACGGGTTCACTTCACGCAATTGGACGCGGCATGGGCCAAGCGCATTCGCGGCCCTTGGTGAAACCGCGTTTATTGCGATCGTCGTAGCGATTAGCGTGTTGGTTTTGACTATCGGATGCCTAGAGGCAGAGTATCGTCATGGGCTACGTGTAACACAGCGAGCGGTGTGGTTGCTTTACCTGCCATTGCTGGTTCCGCAGACCGCGTTTTTACCGGGCTTGCAGACACTAATGCTGGGGATTGGGGCCGAAGTCGGGCGGATACCTGTCATGCTGGCTCATTTGGTTTTCGTATTGCCCTATGTGTTTTTGTCACTTTCCGATCCATTTCGTGCGTGGGACGCGCGGACTGGAACGGTCGCCGCTGCATTGGGCGCAAGCCCTGATGGCGTGCTGTGGCGGGTGCGGCTGCCGATGCTTTTGCGCCCAATATTGACTGCGCTCGCCGTTGGGCTTGCTGTTTCTGTGGGGCAATATTTGCCAACGCTATTGATCGGGGGCGGTCGTGTCGCGACCCTAACGACCGAGGCCGTCGCGCTGGCGTCAGGTGGCGACCGTCGCGCGATTGGGGTGTATGGTTTAATGCAAACGGGTGCCGCGTTGTTACCCTTTGCCATGGCGCTGCTGATCCCAACGTTGGTCTGGCGAAATCGAAAGGGTTTACGGCATGAATAAGGGTCTATTCCTGCGGAATGTTGAAATTTCGAATGGTGCACAACCGCTGCTAACATTATCACACGACATCGCACCGGGCCAGGTTTTGACCATTATGGGCCCCTCGGGCGTGGGGAAATCGACGCTGCTTGCTTATATTACGGGCACCCTTTCAGCCGACTTTGCTGCAAGTGGCAGGATTGTTTTGGATGGCCATGACATCACACATGCACCGGCGCACAAGCGACATGTCGGCATATTGTTCCAAGATGATCTGCTTTTCCCGCATCTATCCGTCGGTGCAAACCTTGCGTTTGGGCTGGCGCCGGGGGGGACACGGGAAGACCGACAAGAAAAAATAGCGGAGGCATTGGCCGAGGTTGACTTGGCCGGCTTCGAAGATCGCGATCCCGCGACCCTATCTGGGGGACAAAAGGCACGTGTCGCGTTGATGCGGATGTTGTTGTCAGAACCCTGCGCGTTGCTGCTGGATGAACCGTTTTCGCGGCTGGATACCGCGTTGCGCGCGCAGGTTCGTGATTTGGTGTTCGCACGGGCAAAGGCCCGTTCACTGCCCGTGTTGATGGTGACCCACGACGCCGAAGACGCCCGCGCCGCAGGTGGTAAAGTCATCACATTGGAAGTGCAGAGTTAAAGCGGCCCTGTTTGGAACAGCCAGACCTTTAACCCGCCATGCGGAACAGGTGCGCCCTTGGGTTTGAACGGCAGGCCAGTGGCTTTGGCTAGCCCGGCGTCGCTTGTGATGATCCCGACGCGCCAATGGCCAAACCGTTCTTTGAGCGTCTGACCTAGGCTACCGTACAGTCCAAACAGAAGTTTGGGATTCCCGATCCGGCCACCATAGGGCGGGTTGCAGATGATCAGGCCGGGTGGTCCGTCAGGGCGTTGCAGGTCGGACACCGGATGGTTTTCAAAGGTGATCAGGTCATCGACACCAGCACGCAGTGCGTTTGCTTTGCTCATCCGGATGGCACCCGCGTCGCGGTCGCTGCCGTAAAAATGCTGTGCCGTTGGCTTTGGCGATTGTTTGCGCATGTCTTCCCATGCCGCCTGATCAAAGCTGGCGAGCTTTTCAAACGCGAAACTGCGTGACCGACCCGGGTTCAAACCACGCGCGATTTCTGCCGCCTCAATTGGAAATGTGCCAGAGCCGCACATAGGATCTAAGACAGGCTCGTTTCCGTCATAACCACATTCACGCAAGAACAGCGAAGCCAGCGTTTCACGCATCGGGGCCTTGTTCACTGCTTCTTTGTGACCGCGCTTATGCAGGCTTTCGCCAGATGTATCGAGGCTGATGGTCACCCGGTTGTCGTCGATACGCGCTTTGATCACGATCTCGGCCTCGGGGCTGATTGTCATGCCGTGGCTTTCGCGTAGTGCGGTTTCGATCCGCTGTGTCGCAGCGCCAGCGTGATAGATTTTGGATTTCTTGCTCGTGCTAACTTCGACCCTAACAGGCACATTAGAGTCTAATATGTCACTCCAAGGAAATTTGCGCGACCGTTTGTCGAGCTGCGCCAAATGGAACGCCATGAATGAACCGACCCGCGCCAAAACCCGCGTCGCACCGCGCATGGTTAGGTTAGCACGCCAGACGTCTGGCCAACCGCCCATGACTGTCACCCCACCGGGTGTGACTTTGGCATCAAGAAACCCGTTTTCTATCGCTTCTGCGTGTAGTGCAGATTCGAGTCCGGGAGTGGCGGTCATGAATATTTCAAATTGGCTCATTCGCTGTGCATAGGGCCAAGCACGACGTTGGCGCAAGGCCCGTTCATGCTAGAACGTGGATTGGATACCAACACGCGCCTGAAGTTGTGACGTCGTAAATTGGGTGACGTTCGATTCAGTGCGTGTTGCCGTCACCGTAAGGGTCGGTGCGAAACCGAAATAGGTAACGTCATCGAAAACGACCGTACCACCAAGGCTGGCGTAGCGATCCCTGCGACCATCGAGCGAAAGGGTGAACTCTTCGTAGTTCTTGTACCCGATCCCAGCGGACACAGAGAGGCGCGTGCCTAACATTGGCTGGTGAAACCGATATTCGATGTTGCCCCAATAGTCGGTATAGGTGTCAGTTTCGAAAGCGGCATAATGTGAAAGCCCTGATAGCGTAACTGCGATCACGTCGTTGCTTTGCAGGCTGTGTTGGTGGACAGCCGAAAAATGCAATACCTGAGTGTCAGAAATGATTGGGTTTCGGGCTGTGCGATCCTCGGCGCTGAGCCATAGGTTCAATATATCGCGGTCACCATCGGGGATACTCTGTCCAAAAGACAGCTTGGTGTAATCCCACAGCGGGTCACCGCCAAACCAAACTTTACCAGCATGCACCCCTAAGCGGGTTGGACCCCATCCGTCGTTCAGGAGGCGGCTGTGGTTCACGGATGCCTCGGTGACGATCATCGCGTAATCGCTACCTGAAAGCTCTGGCACTTTTGCTTGGGACTGAGACGACAATGAAAAGGTCCGGCCAAATAGATAACCCTGGATTTGCGTTACCTGCGTTTGGTCACGCGAAAGCGCGTAGGTTGCGAACAGGTCGCCTGCATATTCAATCCCGCTTAAGGCAAGGCTGCTTTCGGGAAGTAGAAATTCGACGTCTAAACCTTCAAGGAAAAACGACTCCGCTTCGGATCCGTTATTGATGTTGTCAGACGGCGCGACGGAAAGGCTAAGGTTTATGGTGAGTGGGTTTGCCGCGCGTATCCGTGCGAATTCCTGTGCCACGGTTGCTGTCTCTTGCGGGGTTTCAGCATCATTTGCAGCACGCCTTAACCACCATTGCGCACGCGTGTACTGTCCTAGTTGAAACCGCGCACCGGCCACGATGCGGGCTGCCCGTAAGCGCTCATCGTTGTCTTTGGCAAATTGATAGGCTTTTTGTGCAGTTTGCGCTGCCTCATCATCGCGACCAAGATCCGCATAGGCCAGCGAGATGATGATCAGCGCGGCATAGTTTGATGGATCATGCGCAACTACATCCTGCACGAGTTCCAGTGCAAGTTGCGGATTCCCTTCGACTAACGCTTGTTCGGATTGCGACAGCAAGCCTTGGGCCACAGGTCCGGCGCCCGCGACGTTGGTCGTGAAAGTCATCAAGGAAGTGAGGGCGATGGCGAAGAATGAACGCTTCATGAGGTTACCGGTAATACGCCCCCAGCAGACCGGCAACGATTGGATCACATTGATCCTATGATCGGCGTCATGCCGCCAGCTTTTACAGCTTTGGGGAAACGGCTTTGATGCTCAGTCGAGTATCGCTACGCATTTCGTAGGCTAACTGAGGTGACGCAATGAAGTCCTATCTAGCAGTAATCGCGATATCAGTATTGGGTGCGTGTAGTAGTGGCGCGTCCAGTACAGGTGGGGCCATGCCGGGAGCACCGACTGCCCCCTCAACGCCAACCACACCAACAGTGCCAACCACTCCGGTCGATACATCCTTTCGGGGGATGCTAAACGATGTACGCGCGTCGAATGGCGCGGGCCCATTGTCCTATGACGCCCGGCTAGGGGCTGCAGCGCAGGGCCATGCCGACGATATGCTGGCGAATAACTACTTTAGTCATACTGGGTTGAACGGCTCATCGCCCGGGGATCGCATTACAGCGACTGGATATGTTTGGCGGACTTACGGTGAAAACATCGCAAAAGGTCAGACTTCAGAAGAACAAGTTCTGCAAGGCTGGACCAATTCACCAGGACATCATGCGAACAACATTAACCCAGCATTCGAAGATTACGCATTGGCCAAGGCGGGATCGGGCAGCAACACGTATTGGGTGTTGGTCCTCGCGACTGAAATGTAGCATGATGTCATGCCGTTTCAGGCTTCGGGACTGGCTTCGTAATCCCTTCCAACGCGCGGAGCGGTCGCTTTACTGTCTCGGACAGGCCGGTTGGCGTTGGCGCGGCCATTTGTTTGGTGACCTCTACCATCAAGACACCGCCTGCCGCGATCAACGGCACAGCGTGTCCGACCCGTTCGATCAGCCCCGCAGATTTGCGCCAAATGCGGCCGCTAGAGGGTGGTTGATACAGGGTCGAAAGCGTCCGCTCAGTCACGAACCGATGTTTGCGCAGTTGCGATTCCAGCTGGCCCAGCGAATAGGGCCGCCCATAACCGAACGGCGTCTTGTCAGAACGGGACCAAAGCCCAGCACGGTTGGGCACAATAAATACGGCCCGTCCGCCGGGGCCAAGAACGCGCCATGCCTCTTCCAGCAACGCGGTAGGCTGTTCGGTGGTGTCCAGCCCATGCATCATTACCAACTTATCAACATGTCCGGTTTCAATTGGCCAAAGCGTGTCTTCACACAGCACACTTTGGTTTTTCTCGCCCGGTGGCCACGGCATCACGCCCTGCGGACCGGGCATCAAGCCAATGACACGCCGGGCATCCCCCAAATAGGGGCGCAGCAGCGGCACAGCGAAGCCAAAGCCCACAACCATCTGACCTTTTGCCTCCGGCCAAATTTGTGTCAGCTCGTTGCGGATCACTTTTTGGGCCGCGCGGCCAAGGGCGCTTCGGTAGTAGAATTGGCGCAGGTCCAAAACATCAAGATGCATTACAGTTGCAGTTCCTTGGGCAAAGTTTACGTTTAACCATAGCAACAGAAAGGCACATTGCCATGGGAAACACTTCAGCAGCGTTAGAATTGGTCACTGTGCCATGCTTATCGGACAACTATGCGTTTCTTGTTCACAATGCGCAGACTGGTGAAACGGCATTGATCGACGCACCAGAACCTGCGCCAATCCAAGCGGCGTTAGATGCGCGTGGCTGGGTTTTGTCAGATATTTTGTTGACCCACCATCACCCGGATCATGTCGGCGGTGTCGAGGCGCTGCGCGGAAATGCCCGCGTGATCGGCGCGAAGGCCGACGTGCATCGCCTTCCGCCGCTCGACGTGGAAGTAAATGAAGGCGCAATGCTGACTGTTTGCGGTACACAAACCGATGTGTTTGATGTTTCCGGCCATACGATGGGTCACATAGCGTTTTATATGGCCAAGCCGGGATTTGCGTTCACCGCGGATAGCCTGATGGCGCTGGGATGCGGGCGATTGTTCGAAGGTACACCGGGGCAAATGTGGGACAGCATGCAAAAACTTCGGGCACTACCAGACGACACGGTGGTTTGCTCTGGGCATGAATATACAGAATCGAACTCGCGTTTCGCTCTGTCCCTTGATCCTGAGAATTCAGCACTTATCTCTCGTATTGATAAAATAAATGCGGCACGCGCGACCAATCAGCCAACGATTCCCTCAATTTTAGGCGATGAAAAGCGGACAAACCCGTTTCTGCGGGCTGACGATCCTGCTTTTAAGGCAATCTTAGGGATGGAAACAGCGACTGACGTCGAGGTGTTCGCAGAAATACGCGCAAGAAAAGACAGATTCTGAAGGCCGTTTTACCCGATTGGGCCAGAATTTCGCGCAAAAGCCACTTTTCACAGGTTTTGTGAAGATGAATCGGAAAAAAGTCCTTGAAGGTTCCGGCATAAAACCAAACCTTAAGGATAAGAGGCCACGGTAGGTTTGTGCCCCGCACAAGCAGACCCACGATGTGAAGGAGCACAAAAGTGCCATCATTTTCGACCACACTTGAGCAAGCAATTCATGGGGCGCTCGCCCTAGCGAATGCCCGCAAACACGAACTTGCTACGCTGGAGCATCTTTTGCTCTCGCTGATAGATGAACCTGACGCAGCACGCGTAATGCGCGCCTGCTCGGTTAATCTGGATGATCTACGCAAGGATCTAGAAGATTTCATCGAAGACGACCTTTCGACGTTGATCACAGATGTCGAAGGCTCTGAAGCCGTGCCAACAGCCGCGTTCCAGCGGGTGATCCAGCGCGCGGCAATCCATGTGCAGTCATCTGGCCGTAGCGAAGTAACTGGCGCCAATGTTTTGGTCGCAATCTTTGCTGAGCGCGAAAGCAATGCTGCCTATTTCCTACAAGAACAGGATATGACGCGTTACGATGCGGTGAACTTTATCGCGCATGGCGTCGCAAAAGACCCTGCGTTTGGCGAATCGCGCCCGGTCACGGGATCACCTGAAGACGGTGAAACGATCGCTCCTGGTGGTGAAGCCGAAGAAAAAGAAAGCGCACTTGCAAAGTACTGCGTTGATCTGAACGTGAAGGCTTCTAAGGGTGATGTTGATCCGTTGATCGGCCGTACCCACGAGGTCGAACGCTGCATTCAGGTGTTGTGCCGCCGCCGCAAGAACAACCCACTTCTGGTGGGTGATCCCGGCGTAGGTAAAACCGCGATTGCCGAAGGTCTGGCGTTTAAGATCGTGAACGAAGAGGTGCCAGAAGTCCTGTCTAAGGCGACAATCTACTCGCTTGATATGGGTGCTTTGCTGGCCGGAACGCGTTACCGCGGTGATTTCGAAGAGCGGCTGAAGGCCGTAATGACCGAGATGGAAAACCATCCGGATGCGGTGCTGTTCATCGACGAAATCCACACCGTGATCGGTGCGGGTGCGACATCTGGTGGGGCGATGGATGCGTCCAACCTGCTGAAACCTGCCCTGCAGGGTGGCAAATTGCGCTGCATGGGTTCGACGACCTACAAAGAGTTCCGTCAGCACTTTGAAAAAGATCGCGCGCTGTCCCGCCGTTTCCAAAAAATCGACGTAACAGAGCCATCTGTGCCGGATTCGATCAAAATTTTGCAAGGGCTGAAGCCGTATTTCGAAGAGCATCACAGCATCAAATACACTGCTGATGCGATCAAAACGGCTGTTGAACTGTCCGCGCGTTATATCAATGACCGTAAACTGCCAGACAAGGCGATTGACGTCATCGACGAAGCGGGCGCGGCACAGCATCTGCTATCTGAATCCAAACGTCGCAAGACGATTGGCGCCAAGGATATCGAGGCTGTCGTTGCCAAGATTGCGCGCATCCCGCCAAAGAACGTGTCGAAAGACGATGCCGAGGTTCTGAAAGACCTCGAAAAATCGCTGAAACGCGTTGTGTTCGGTCAGGATACCGCGATCGAGGCGCTGTCGTCGGCGATCAAACTGGCGCGTGCTGGTTTGCGTGAACCTGAAAAGCCAATCGGTAACTATCTGTTCGCTGGTCCAACAGGTGTCGGTAAGACCGAAGTTGCTAAACAGCTTGCTGATACGCTGGGTGTGGAATTGCTTCGCTTTGACATGTCGGAATACATGGAAAAACACGCGGTTTCACGTCTGATCGGTGCGCCTCCGGGCTATGTCGGTTTTGACCAAGGCGGCATGCTGACAGATGGCGTTGACCAGAACCCGCACTGCGTGCTGTTGCTGGACGAAATGGAAAAGGCGCACCCTGATGTCTACAACATCTTGTTGCAGGTCATGGATCACGGGAAACTGACTGACCACAATGGGCGGACAACTGATTTCCGTAACGTGATCATCATCATGACGTCCAACGCGGGCGCTGCTGAAATGTCGAAGAACGCAATGGGCTTTGGTCGTGAAACGCGCGAAGGCGAAGATACCGCCGCGATCGAACGGACATTCACGCCAGAATTCCGCAACCGTCTGGATGCGATCATCAGCTTCGGCGCGCTGCCGAAACCAGTGATCATGCAAGTGGTCGAAAAATTCGTGCTTCAGCTAGAGGCGCAATTGATCGACCGTAACGTGCATATCGAACTGACCAAAGCTGCCGCTGAATGGCTGGCCGACAAAGGCTACGATGCAAAAATGGGTGCGCGCCCGCTTGGCCGCGTTATCCAAGAGCACATCAAGAAGCCGCTGGCAGAAGAGCTATTGTTTGGCAAATTGGTCAAAGGTGGGATCGTCAAAGTAGGCGTCAAGAAAGATGCGCTTACGCTGACTTATGAGGCGCCAGAACAAGGTAAAATCACCGATAGCGGTGATAAGCCACCGTTGCTAACTGCTGATTGATCCGACCAAAACGACTATCAAATGCCCGCCCTCACCGGCGGGCATTTTCCGTTAGTACCGCCAAATGATTTAGCGCAGTCATTTTGGTTTGCGCGCCGCGCTTAACTTCATCTGTGGTTCCGCGAGGCGCTCACCGGGGCCAACCCAAGCATAGGCAAGCAGGCAGGGATCGCGGTCGCCGGTCGTAATGCGGTGCTCGTCTCCGGGCCGATTGAAGATCAGCGATCCGGGCGCATACACCGCCGTGTTGTTTTCAGACCATGCGCCTGAGATCGATACATAGCTTTCTTCGATGTCTTGATGGCTGTGCTGCGGGTAGGTCGTGTTGGGCGCGAATAAAACGAACCCCAAAATCAACGTGTCGCATCGGACCGGACCTTGGGGGCCCAATATCTCGCAATATGCGTATTTCTGGCCGAGCGACTTTGAAACCTTTTCATAGCCGTATTCCCAAGACAGACTGTCTTTAACTTCGCGCAGGGCGCGGGCCATTCCCTGCATTGCTGCGCGTTCGCCCAGATCCAACGCGCGTGGAAAATGCGCTGTGACGGGCTTTTGGGTGGCAGGCCGGTTAATCAAGCGCGGGTTCTTTGCGATCGTTGCAGACAGTCTATCGCGCACGCGTTTGCGGTGGCTTCGGATCGGGATGCTGCCACCATCTGACCAGAACCTGTAAAGGGAATCGATCTCACGCAAGAGGTACACCCAGTTCGGGCAGTCCATCAGCCTTGGCGCTTCATTGCCATCTGTAAAATCAGGTGTTTGGTTCATAGCAGAACCCAAGCACAAAGATTGGGATTCTCGCAAGGATTTCTATCAAGCCAGAAGGGCGTTATCGCTCGGTGAGCTTTAGCTCAATCCGCCGATTTTGTGCGCGTGCTTCTGGCGTGTCGGCTGGGTTCAGCGGTTGGAATTCGCCGAAACCATTCGCCGCAAGGCGACGTGGATCAATGCCCAGTTCCTCGGACATGAAGCGCACGACGGACAGCGCACGCGCTTGGCTCAGTTCCCAGTTGTCACTGTAACGCCCGCCGCCTGACACGGGGATGTTGTCGGTATGCCCATCAACGCGGATTACCCAATCGATCCCAGCAGGAATGTCGTCGGAGATACCGCGCAAAATACCTGCAATATTCGCGATTTCGGCCTCACCAAGTGGCGACAGGCGCGCGCTTCCGGGTTCAAACAGAACCTCCGATGAAAACACGAAACGGTCACCTTCGATCCTAACGCGATCCTGTCCTTCTAGGATTTTGCGGAGTTCACCAAAGAAGTCCGATTTAAACTGCTCTAGGTTTTGTGCTTCGGCTTGCAGGCGCTCGGCTTCTTGGGCCAGACGCGCCGTTTCTGCTTCAAGGCGGATACGCTCCGCCTCTTCCAAGGCGCGGCGCTGGCGTTCTTCAGATGCGACACGTGCGAGTGCGGTGTTGAGCTGAGAGCCCAGAGTTTCGATCTGAACCTGTGCTTCACGGTCTGATTCTTCGGCTAGGTTCAAAAGACCTTGGAGGTTTGAAACCTGCCTACGCATTTCCGCGATCTGTTCGTTCAGAAGCGCAACCTGCCTTTGGCTTTCTGCTGATACGGCCTCTTCTGCCTGCAATGCCTCGTTTGCCATCGCAAGCAGCTGCGCTTGGCGCGCGGCTTCGGTGACTTGGTTCGATTGGTTGCCCTGCATCTGGGCCAGTGCAGCGCGTGCTTCGGCCAACTGAACGCTTAGGGTGTCGTTCTCATTGCGCAGTGAATTCCGGATGGCGTCCAGCTCTTCTTGGGCGGCCCGTGCCGCAGCCAAAAGCGCTAGGGTTTCTTCGGCCTCGCGACGCTGCTGTTCAAGGTTCAACGTCATCGCCGTTAGTTCTGTGTCGGCATTCGCAAGGCGTTCACGCAAGGCCGCCGCAGCCGCCGCATCGGTCAGCTGTTCCGTTTCCAACGCCGACAGCTGCGCAGTTTTTTCCGAGGCTTCGGTTTCAAGTTCTGCAACCATCGCTTCGAGGGCTTCACGACGCGCGGCGGCAAGGCGGGCTTCTTCGGTGCCAGCGTCGATTTCGCTACGTGCCTGCGCAAGCGCAAGGTTCAGCGCGTCTTGTTGCGACATCAGATCGGCTTGATCCGCCAATAGCTGGGATTTTTCGGCCTCTAGGTTCGCGACATTGGTGCGCGCGGCGTTCATGTCAGAAAGTAGCCCTGCGACTTGGGCTTCGAATTGTGTGATCTCGGATTGGGCGCGTGCCAGCGCTTGCTCTTGTTCTTGGCGGTCCGCGATCAAGGATGCGATGCGGTTGGCCTGACGCGTTGCTTCGGCGTTTGCGGCGTCTAGGTTCGCGGTGAGCGCGGAATTACGGTTACGTTCAAGCCCCAACGTACTGGCCAGCGCTGCGACCTCATCGTGCAGTGTATCCAGTTCGCTTTCTTGCCCCGATATCGTTTCCTGCAGCACGAATTGGATCACCATAAAGATGGTAAGTACGAACATCAGCACCAATAACAGGCCTGTCATAGCATCGACAAAACCGGGCCAGATGGCGTTTTGGAAACGGTTAGATGATCTGCGGCTTAGCGCCATGGATCAGCCTCTGTCCTTGATTGCACTTGCCAATGCGGCCAAGTCGCCGCGTAGATCGCCAATGCTTTCTTGGCGGCCGGCGGACATCTCTTCCAAGATGCGCAGCAGTTGCACGTCGATAGAACGCAGCCGCATACGGCTTTCGGCGTCTATGCCTTCCATCCCGCTGTCGTCCAGCTTTTTGATCAGCTTTTCCTGCCCCTCGGCGACACGCACAAGCATGTCGTTGTTGTCGTTTGCTTTGGTGGTGTGGGTCAGCTGTTCGACAGCAGCGGCAAGGCTCGCAAATCGTGCGTCTGTTTGTTCGCGTTCGGCGTCGTTTTGGCCGATCATGACCTGCATGGTGTCCATCAGTTCACCCAGCTGATCAACAAATGAATCCATGGCCCCCAGATTGCTTCCGCCGCCTTCTTCGCCGTCGATGCCGACGCGTGTGATGGTCGATAGCCATTCTTCGAGCTCGCGATAGAACCGATTTTGACCGTGGCCTGCGAACAATTCAAGCAATCCAACAATCAGTGACCCAGCAAGGCCCAGCAAAGAGCTAGAGAACGCTGTGCCCATACCGCCAAGTTGGCTTTCTAGCCCGGCCTGTAGCCGTCCAAATACGTCTGCGCCGCTTTCGCCTTCGCCGGGATTCAGCGAACGAATGGTGTCAACTAGCGCGGGCACCGTTGTTGCCAGCCCATAGAAGGTACCCAAAAGCCCCAAGAAAATAAGAACGTTGCCAATATAGCGCGTGATTTCGCGGTCTTCGTCGATCCGCTGCGCAACAGAATCTAGGATCGACCGGCCAGAGCTGGATGAAACCTGCGTCCGAGCACCGCGTGACCGCAGCAATGTCGCCAATGGCGCAAGCAGCGACGGCGCTTTGGTAAAGTTATGACCGCCCGTTTCTTTAGCAAAATGTTCAATCCAGCGGACCGAGTTTATCAGTAGAAAAACCTGGTTAATACATGACAGAACACCCAGCACAAAAACGGCTAGGATAACCCCGTTCAGGTAGGGGTTTGATTTGTAGATCGCCACGATTTGATTCAGGCCTAGGTAAAACCCGGCCCCGACCAGCCCAAGAACCACCAGCATGAAAAAAATCTGCCGAATAGGCTGCGAAAATTGCGGCTGCGCTTTGGCTTCCCGTTTGTCCGACACAGATGGGAGTCCTTATTCCTGAATTATTCTATTGGCTCATACCATTAACGGCACTTAGCCAAGCATAAAATTATAATGGTGGCGAATTTATGTTGCCGTCAAGGCACGCACCCGATCGACCAGCCAAGCCATCTCGTCATCACGGATACCAAGCTGGGTTAGATGCGCAGCGGTATTGAATAGGTATTCTGTGTTAGGTCCACGCCCGCCAATGGCGGTGGAAATCATCTGCGCCTGCCGTTCTAGGTCGTATTGGCAATACTGCACATGATGGGGGTCGATGACGTAAGCCAGCGCGCGGATTGTATCGTCATCATCGGTTTTAAGGTCGACGTGTTCTTCGAAATATGCCGACGAAATCAGCTCTCGCTCGCGCAATTCAGCAAGCACTTTGTCTTCTTCTGCTGGGGCCACCTGAAATGCCATCCCGGTGCAGCGCGCACCCGGTGAAGCATCAAGCGCAAGCACGAGGCCTGGTTCGTCTTCGGATCCGCGGTGATGGATCGAAAGCATGCAAAAACTGCGATGATAGTCGTGCAGGCAGGCTTTGACGGCGTTTACCGGAGTAAAGCCAGGGTTCCAAAGAAGCGAACCGTATCCAAATACCCAAAGCGACATCATGCATTCCTTTTCCTGCTGACCATAAACACCGGAATTGCCCAAACGAAAAGACTTAGCGCTGCGCCATCCCCAAGTCGCCGAAAATTGCGGTGCTGTGCTCTTGCAAATAGATCTTAAGCCACGGCGTATAATTGGCAGGGTGTCGTGCTACGTCAGCGGACAGATCGTAAAAATCCACCCATTTCGTTGCCATGACTTCTTCTGCATTTGGTATGAAAGCCAGATCATCAGGGGCGTCGGCGACAAAGACCTCGACCACTTCGTGCTCGATCAACCCGTTTCCCACATCGGCCCGGTATTCAATCTGATCACGGTGGCTGGGATACAGGCCGGTAATGCCCAATTCTTGGTCCAGCCTACGCACGGCACAATCGCTGTCGGCTTCATTCCACAGCGGATGTGTGCAGCAGGTATTCGCCCACAGTCCGGGTGTGTGGTATTTTTCAAGCGCACGTTGCTGGATCAGAACCCGACCACGGTTCATTACAAACACGCTGACAGCTTTGTGTTTAAGGCCCTTTTGGTGGACCTCTAATTTTTCAACGGGGGTCAATGTCCCGTATACCCATGCGGGAATCATTTGTTGTGGCATTGGTACGACCCAGTTTGTTCGCCGCACATATAGCGGCGAACCCAAACGATTGCACCCCGACACAATGCCTCAGACTGATCGCACCTTGCGTTCTGAAAAACTCTGACGCAACGTCGCTTCAAAGCGCTTTGAGATGGAGTTGAGAAATGACAATTCGTGCGGTGGTCTGGGGCGAAAATGTCCATGAACAGACGAATAAGGTTGTGTCAGATATATACCCCGATGGGATGCACAACGCGATTGCGGCGGCCCTGAACGGCGACGGCGTGACGGCGACGACGGCAACACTGCAGGACCCGGAACACGGCTTGCCCGAAGAACGGTTGGCCGAAACGGACGTTTTGCTGTGGTGGGGGCATGCTGCCCATGGCGATGTATCCGATGAGGTCGTCGAGCGCGTAGCGGATCACGTGAATGCGGGCATGGGGCTTATCCTGCTGCACTCTGCGCATTTTGCGAAAATCTTTAAGCGGCTGATGGGAACGCCCTGCAATTTAACATGGCGCGAGGCTGGCGAACGCGAACGTCTTTGGGTCACGTCCAGAAACCATCCGATCGCTGCTGGGCTGCCTGATCATTTTGAGCTTGAGAACGAAGAAATGTACGGCGAACCCTTTGGGGTTCCAGAACCGCTTGAGACTGTGTTCATCAGTTGGTTCCAAGGCGGAGAAGTGTTCCGTTCCGGCCTGACCTACAGGCGTGGGGCAGGGAATGTGTTTTACTTCCGTCCCGGCCATGAAACCTACCCCACTTATCACGATGCAAACGTGCAGCGCGTTTTGCAGAACGCTGTTCGTTGGGCCCATAATCCTGCGCCGCGTGTCGTGGGGGTAAACGACGCGCCGAATGTGCCCGTAGAACAGGCCCTGGAGCCGATCAAGGAACGCGGTCCGCGCCTTCACCAAGACGGCGAGGAAGGTTTCCGATGATCCGTGTCCTGATCGTTGGCACAGGTGGCATGGCCAACCAGCACGCCGAGGCTTACGCCGCGATGGACGGCGTTGAAGTCGTCGCTGGCGTCGATCCAAATGCGCATAACCTGCACGAATTTAACGCCAAGCATGGCATCACCCATGCCTTTGATCAGGTGCAAGACGCGCTTGATTGGGGAGAATTTGATGCGGTGTCCAATGTAACCCCTGACGCCGTTCATCATCGGACGACATTGCCATTCCTTGAGGCGGGCAAACATGTTCTTTGTGAAAAACCACTTGCCGCCAATTACGAAGATGCGGCTGAGATGGCCGCCGCCGCACAGGCTGCTGGTGTGGTGAATATGGTGAATCTCACATACCGCAATGTACCTGCGTTGATGCAAGCTGCGGAAAAGGTGGCCGCTGGTGAAATCGGTGAGGTGCGCCATTTCGAGGCGTCATACCTTCAAAGCTGGTTGACCCAACCAACATGGGGCGATTGGCGGACAGAGGATCAGTGGCTTTGGCGATTGTCGACCGCGCATGGGTCGATGGGCGTGTTGGGCGATGTTGGGGTGCATATCTTGGACTACGCCACCTTCGCCGCCGGTTCGGATACTGCACGTATTTCTTGTCGTCTTAAGACCTTTCACAAGGCAGAGAACGACCAAATCGGTATCTATCCGTTGGATGCGAATGACAGCATGACCATGCAGCTCGAGCTTGAAAATGGGGCCGTCGGTGTCATCCATGCCAGCCGTTTTGCCAGTGGTCATATCAATGATCTAAGCCTACGCTTGTTCGGAACGAAAGGCGGGCTTGAGGTACGGTTTGAAAACGAGATCAGCACCCTAAGATCATGCATCGGTGGAGATATGATGACAGGTGCTTGGACAGACATTCCACCTGCTGAAATCCCAACCAATTACGCGCGATTTATTCAGGCAATTCGTGACAAAGCGATGGTTAATCCAGACTTTTCACGGGGTGCTGCATTACAGCGCGTTTTGGACTTGGCTGTGACATCAGACACAGACGGATCACGCGATCAAGTTCTATAAAATTAGCACCGTACGGTGCTAATTTTGACTTTTTTTCTTAATTGGGGTTGAGTTTATTTGTGAAATTTCGCCCTTTCCGTGCGCTGTGCGGATTTGTGCAAATATTTCAGAAATGATTTTCAGGTAGGGCGTATCGTCGTGCCTACTGCAGGTCGCTGGCCCGTTCGCTGCGTCGGTACGGATTGGAAGGTTTGATATGAACGAAATCCTCGTCCCGTTGGCTGCCGCTGACCTGATAGATCGTATCGTTGTCCTACAGTTGCAGATTGAAACAACAGTACATGGGCAACAGGATGGCCGCATCATCCGGCAGAAAAAACTACTTGATAGACTTGCCAGCCGGGTGCTGCCTGATGACCCAGATCTGCACAGAATGCAGCGAAACCTTTACAATGCGCGATGTGACTTATTAGCGATCGAAGAAGACCTGCGTGCATGTGACGAACGCGCAGAATTTGGTGTGCCTTTCGTGGCGCTCACGCGGGCATTTTTAGCGTCGCGCGACGCGCTAGACCACGTCATGACAGAGCTTCGCGATCATTTAACCAAACCATTGCTGTTGAATGAAGAGTACGCCGGGATTCACGGTTCCCGTGACGCTTAATCAAACGCATTTTAGGTAACTTCGCCGGTTAATGATGCATTCATAACTTAGACACTACCTCTGTTCTTGGGTGAGCAAATAGGTGGTGAAAATGAGTGCCGGAACAAATGCACCGATAATTATTAAGCGCAAAAAAGTGGTGGCGGGTGATGGCCATCATGGTGGCGCGTGGAAGGTCGCCTATGCTGACTTTGTCACTGCGATGATGGCGTTCTTTATGCTGATGTGGTTGTTGAATGCGACGACCGAACAGCAACGCAAGGGCATTGCTGACTACTTTTCACCCACGATTCCGATTAATCGGATTTCGGGCGGTGGCTCGGGCGCTTTCGGCGGTTCGAACCTGTTCACCGACGATTCCTATGCCCAGAGCGGGACGGGAATCAGTCAACCTACCATCGGTCAAAATCCGGTTCGCTCCGAAGATAATAACCCCGGTGAAGCAGCCGCAGTCGCTGCGCAAGTCGCTGCCCTGCGCGACATTGAGGCTATTCTGATGGGGAGTGGCGGCGAAAGCATGCTGTCTGATCAGGCGTTACGCCACATTATAACGCGTTTGACCGACGAGGGCCTGATCATCGAAATTTTCGACCTTCCCGATGCTGAACTGTTCGTGGCGGACACAACGACGCCTCATCCGATCACTACTGAAATTGCGGCGATTCTGGCACGCCTGTTTCAGATTGTGAGTAATCCGGTTGTGGTCAAAGGACACCTACGGGCCAAGACCGTACTGGCGCTTGATAATCCGATCTGGGAACTTTCAACCGGGCGTGCCGCGCAGATGCGCCTGATGCTAGAAGCGGGTGGATTAGACCCGCGTCGCATCACGCGTTTGACCGGCAGTGGTGACCGGACACCAGCCGTCGCGGATCCCACCGCGCCGCGCAACAACCGTATCGAAGTGGTGCTGCTTCGGTCTGATCGATAGCAGGAAATGAATTGGATTTTATCCGTTAGGGCAACGTTAAGTTTGGGTCTTTAGGCAAGAGTAGAAGAACGACCTCGGACGCAGAAAGGCTCAGCCATGACTATTTCCTCATCATTGAACGCGAGCGTCGCCGGTTTAGCGGCGAATGCATCGCGCTTGGCGACAATCTCTGACAATATTTCGAACTCATCGACCTATGGGTACAAACGCGCCGTCACAGACTTCCACTCAATGGTTATCGAAAGCGGTCAGGGCAGCTATTCGGCAGGCGGTGTTCGGGCTTCGACCGCACGGTTGATTGATCAGCGCGGGGCATTAGTGTCGACATCAAACCCAACCGACTTGGCAGTGCGCGGTCGTGGCATGCTACCCGTGACCACACAGGCGTCTGTTGCCGCTGGTGGGGACAACCCGATGATGCTGACGACAACGGGCTCGTTCCGCACCGACGCAGACGGCTATTTGCGCACGACAGGTGGGTTGGTGTTGATGGGGATACCAGCAAACCCAGACGGTACGATCCCGACTTACCCACGCGACTCTGCCGATGCATTGCAGCCAATCCAAATCAATGCGAACCAATTTGTAGGTGAGCCTACAACACAAGTAGAACTGGCCGTAAACGTACCCGCTACATCCGCACGTGAAGGCTCAGCGGGCGAGATCGAAACACTGTCAGTCGAATATTTTGATAACCTTGGTGCGTCTTCCACTTTAAGCTTTTCATTCACGCCAACAGTTCCGGCAACCGGGGCATCGAATGAATGGACAATGGAAATTCGCGACAGTGAATCTGATGTCGATGCTGATGGAAATCCAGATGTGGTCGGCACGTATGTTTTGACCTTCGACGATTCTCGCGGCGGCGGCGGCACGCTTGCAAGTGTCGTTGATACTGGGCCCGGTGGTGCCTACGATCCAGTGACAGGTGCCTTAACCGTTTCCGTTGATGGTGGCCCGATTGAGATTAACATTGGCGAACTCGGAAGCTCTGCTGGCCTTACCCAACTGTCGGACGCCTTCGCACCCGTTTCAATCACTAAAGATGGCGCGCCTGTCGGCAACATGACATCGGTAGAGGTCGACGAAAGCGGATACGTTCGAGCGAGCTTTGATACTGGTACCAACCGAATTCTTTATCAGATTCCACTGGTGGATGTTCCAAATGTGAACGGGCTAGAGGCGCTTGACCAACAAAGCTATCGGGTAACGCCAGATAGCGGGACCTTCTTTCTATGGGATGCAGGCGATGGACCTACGGGCGACATCGCAAGCTATGCACGTGAAGAATCGGCAACCGACGTCGCAGGGGAGCTGACGGAACTGATCCAAACCCAGCGCGCGTATTCGTCAAACGCAAAGGTCATCCAAACGGTTGACGAGATGTTGCAGGAAACGACCAACATCAAACGCTAATCCTGTTAGGAGCGACGAACGATGAGTATTTCAAGCGCGCTGAACAATGCGGTCGCCGGGTTGACTGCGACCTCTCGTATGGCCGAAGCAGTTTCGTCCAACCTGTCCAATGCCCTAACTGAAGGGTACGGAAAACGCTCAGTCGAATTATCGGCCGTGCAGGTGGGAAACGTGGGCGGCGGTGTCAAAGTAACGGGTATCGTTCGTTTCACGGATGCCGGGATATTGAATGATCGCCGTCTTGCCGATGCCGCGCTAACGAGCCAACAAGAAACTGTAAGCACGCTCAATCAGCTTGAACAAAATCTGGGCGGCCCCAACGACAGCGCCAACCTTATCGCAAAGCTTGCCGCGTTTGAGACAGCTCTTATTAGCGCAACAGCCGATCCTGCCTCTGAAACCCGCCTCGCTGGCGTCGTTAGTAGGCTAGATGACATCACGGCGACTCTACAAAGCAACACCCGAGACATCCAAACGCATCGGCAAGAGGCGGACGCAGAGATCGCGAATAGCGTGAAGCAACTAAACACCTCACTCAAGCAGGTCGAACAGTTGAATGCAGACATAGTGCGCATGCGGGGCGCAGGCCAAGACGTTTCTGCGTTGCTTGATGCGCGGCAGGTCGCGGTCGACGAAATCGCGAAAATCGTTCCAACAAGGCAGGTCGACCACGATAATGGAACCGTTGGGCTAATGACGACAAGTGGCACGACACTGTTGGACAGTCGCGCAGTTGAATTTGGTTTTGAGGCCACGCCTACGATCACGGCGGATATGACACTCGCTTCGGGTGCGCTCGGGGGGATCACGTTGGATGGCGTTCCCTTGGATACGACTACTGGGGTGGGGCGCTTAAGTGGGGGGGCACTTGGCGCGGCGTTTACACTGCGTGACGAAACGCTGGTTGATCTACAACAATCGCTTGACGAAGTTGCCGTTGACCTGATTGCACGCTTCGAAGACCCGGCAACCGATCCAACCTTGAATGCAGGCGATCTAGGGTTACTCACAGACGAAGGTAATTCACTAAATCTTAACGATGTTGCCGGGCTTGCAGGGCGAATTGCGGTAAACTCGGCCGTCGACCCAAATAGTGGGGGCGACCTTCGCTTATTGCGTGACGGATTAAATGCTGCAACTGCCGGGCCATCGGGCAATGCTGCGCAGTTAAATAATTGGCTTGATGCGCTGGGCGTCGCTAGGGCGGATGTTGCGGGCGTTTCAACCCGTTCCGCTGCAGGGCGCGCCTCTGACTTCACAGCCAAAATCGGCGCCGCACGTCTGAGCGCCGAAGAGCAGTTGAGTTTTACAGCAGCGCGTTGGGATACCATCAAGTCTGCGGAACTTGCGAACGGAGTCGATACGGATATTGAGCTTCAAACGTTGATGCAAATTGAGCAGGCATATGCCGCGAACGCAAAAGTTCTCGAAGCAGCGGATTTCATGATGCAACGACTGATGGAGATATAAGATGCCAGTCAATCCTGTGGGTGACATGGCCCAGCAGTTTAACGCAATGCGTAACACTCGCGTGATCAAATCTGACCTAGCGCGGTTATCTGAAAGCATGTCGACCGGAAAAGTCGCCGACGTAACCCGACATCTAAACGGGGAAACCTCGCAACTATCGGGGATCAATTATTCACTTGCTCAGCTTGCCAGTTACACTGCTGCGGGGCGCGAAACGGAACAGCGCTTAGCAAACATGCAGATTGTGTTAGGCCAGGTGGACAGTGCTAGCCAAAAGACTAGCAGCCAATTGTTGCTTGTCAGTAATAATTCATCCTCTGATCAGGTGACCGAGGCCGCGCGGGCCGCAAGGTCAACATTAGATACAATGGTCAATCTTCTCAATACGCGCGTAGGTGATCGCGCGTTGTTCGGTGGAGCCGAGGTAGAGAGTACACCGCTCGCAAGCGCAACCGACATGTTGGCGGATATTCAGATCGCTATCGGCGGTGCGACGTCACAAGCAGCTATTTCAGCTGCGGTTACAGACTGGTTCGACAACCCCGCCGGGGGATTTGCGACAATGGGGTACCTGGGTGACGCCGGTCCCGCAGTAAAGAAACGTCTGTCGGATTCGACCACGGTGACCATAGACGCACGCGCGGACGACCCCGCGATCCGAGACGCGTTGAAATTCGCCGCACTCGCGGCTGTCACTCACGAAATGTCGGGGCTCGATGTTGGCACGCGGTCTGGTCTCCTTCAAGAAGCTGGTATGGGTCTCTTCTCCACGACAAGTGGGCTCGTTGGGGTTCAGTCTCGAATTGGCTTCGTAGAAGAAACGGTTTCGCGTGAAATGACAGCGATGAGCGCGGAGTCTACCGCGCTGGCTATCGCAAAAAATGATCTTGTGGCTGCTGATCCGTTTGAGACGGCGTCGGGACTCCAAGCGGTGCAATTGCAGCTTGAAACACATTACGCGGTAACTGCGCGAATGTCTCAACTCTCGCTATTGAGCTTTATCTGATGAAAATTTTCAAAGTAGTATTGTGCTGCATCGGCCTAACGGCAGCTTTCACCACAGAGGCGGCACCAATCCGTATCAAGGATCTGGTAGAGTTTGACGGTGTACGCTCAAATGATCTGGTGGGTTACGGGCTAGTCGTTGGGTTGAACGGAACAGGTGATGGCCTTCGTAATTCGCCATTCACCGAAGAAATTCTAAGCAACATCCTTGAGCGGTTGGGTGTGAATGTGACCGGTGAACAATTCCGTCCCAAGAACGTAGCGGCGGTTATAGTGACGGCAAGTTTGCCGCCGTTTGCGCGTGCAGGCAGTCCTGTAGATGTAACGGTTTCAGCAATAGGTGATGCGAATAGCCTGCTTGGCGGGACGCTTATCATGACGCCTTTGAACGCAGCGGATGGTGACATTTATGCAGTCGCGCAGGGGACCATAATTGCGGGTGGTGCATCTGCCACAGGTGATGGTGCAAGTGTGGTACAAGGCGTCCCGACAGCCGGCGTAATCCCCTCGGGCGCAACGGTCGAACGCGAAGTCGCCTTCGACTTTGCAGCGATGGACACACTACGGTTGGCGTTGCGTACGCCTGACTTTACGACCGCCGGCCGCATCGAGCAGGCAATAAACCAAGATTTTAAGCGTGGGGTCGCGGTCATGTTGGATGCCGGCACTGTCGAGCTGAACATCTTGGCAACGCGCATGGCTTCGCCAGCACATGCTTTGGGTCGGATCGAAAACATTCTGGTAGAGCCCGAGCGGCGCGCGCGCGTTGTTGTGGATCAACGATCAGGAACGATCGTGATGGGCGAAGACGTTCGAATTAGCCGCGTTGCCGTAAGCCAAGGTAATTTGACTTTGCGGATCCAAGAAGCGCCGTTGGTGTCTCAACCAAATCCGTTTTCACCGGGAGAAACAGTCGTCGTTCCACGCACAAATGCCGCCATAGTCGATGAACCGGGTATAGGGCTGGCGGAAGTAAATGAAGGCACATCCCTAAGCGAGGTGGTCGCTGGGTTGAACGCGCTTGGCGTCGCGCCACGCGACATGATCGACATATTGAAAAGCATCAAGGCAAGTGGAGCGCTGCACGCCGAGTTTATCGTCCGCTAGCCATGTGTAAGGGCGTTCTCGAAAACGCCCTTACAATCTTAACTGTAACTTCTGACGAGGCTCGAAGCGAGCAGCCCCCAACCATCAGCAACCACAAAAAACGCGAGCTTGAATGGAAGTGAGACAATTGCTGGCGGGACCATCATCATCCCCATCGACATAAGGACTGCGGCGACGACTAAATCAATGATCAAGAACGGCATGAAGATCAAAAATCCGACCTGAAATGCACGTGCTATTTCGCTAAGCAAAAATGATGGCACCAAAACAGACAGCGGTGTTTCTGTCACCGGCGTTTGGTTGCCGACATCTGGGCGCAAGTCTGCGAGGGCGATGTATGTATCCGGTTCAACCCGCCCAATCATAAATGTGCGTAGCGGCTCCATCGCTCGAACGAAGGCTTCTTCAAGCTCCATCGTACCGTTCATTAGCGGTTCAATTCCGTTTGCCCACGCCTCTAGGAAAACAGGCTCCATGACGAAATATGTCAGAAACAACGCAAGGCTAATGATGAGCATATTCGGAGGCGATTGTTGCAGTCCGATCGCCTGACGCAAAATGGCGAACACCGTTACGATAAACGGGAAGCAGGTAACCATGATCGCGATACCTGGAACGAGGCTGAGTACAGTGATTAGGACGACGAGCTGCACTGAACGCGTCGCCAACGAACCGTCATCGCCAAAAGAAATCGCGACCTCCTGTGCGAGTGCTGGCGAAGCGACAAATGCAAGCATCAAGGAGCCCCAAAAAACGGACTTACGCATCTTACACTTGTTCGTTCGCGTTAGAGACAACTTCGGTCAACCGCACGGCCAGCTGACCGGGTTCGCCACCTTCGAGTTCCTGCAATTCGCCGCGCGCGATAAGACGATCACCAATATATAGCTCAACGGGATCCTCGATCCGCTTATCCAGCGGAACAATCGCGTTTTCACCAAGCGATAGCAGGTCTCTCACAAGTGGGCGCGCTTTGCCGACAGAGACTAGTATTTCGATAGGGATGTGCCCTAATGGATTGCCTTCAGTTTTCGCCATGAGATCAGTATCATCCATGTTTTTGTACCCTGTTTTCGGAAAGTGAAACTGCGTTCAGCGCTGCACGAATTTCAGCGAGCAGGCTCTCCGCATCAAGAAAGGTCTCGTCTTGCGCGAGCCCAATCCAAGCTGAGTGTTCGGTGAGATTGGGGTCTTCGATTACGACGACATTTTGCTGTTCTGCAGCCATCAGTTTCTCAATGGATTCGCGTTGACTTGGGTGCACGTGCACCTGCGCGCTTTTGTCAGTATCTGCTGCGGCCGCGTTCAACAGCGTTTCAACAATCACGGGGCCAAAGCTTGCGGCAGTAATTTCAGGCAGTAGCCGATTAACGATTTTTGTCAGTAGCGGTGACAGTGCCCCAAGCAATTCTGCGCGGGCTTCCGCAAAGCTGAAATCGATATCAACGATAGCCTGTACTAGTGTTTGTTCTAGCGCTTTTGTGTCGGCGCTCGAAATGGCAGTTGCGGCTGCAAAGCCCTCTTCGTATCCCGTTTCGTAGTCTGCGCTTGGCCGTTTCTTACTCGTTGGGCAGTCTTCGAACGATTCAAGTGAAAGCAACTGCACCATTATGCACCGGCCTTCGGTGCTGGGTCTTCGATCCATTCTTGCAGTATTTGGATCGTTTCCGTTTCTTTTTCCGATATCATTTGACGCAACCGCGAAACGGGGTCTTCCGGAGTATTGCTTATCTTAGCTAATTCACCCTCTCGAGCATTTTCGGCAGCTTCGCTGCCAATCGCTAAAGGAGCAGTCGATGGGGCCTGTCCAATAGTGCTGTCGTTAACATCAGGTGCAGGCAGCAATGGCACGGGCGCAAGAATAGGACGCACAACAAATAGCCCCAAGACTAGTGTGACTAGGGCAAGAACACCGATTTGAATGAGCCGCATCATATCAAGCGGTATTTTTGTAGCCGCGGTGCTGGCCTCGGTTCCCAGCAGGGCAACTGGTTCGAACGCCATTGACCGAAGAGTAATCACATCGCCGCGCGCGGGATCTATGCCGACTGCAGAGGCGACGAGTTCTTGCAGCGCGGCCAATTCCGCATCGCTACGTGGACTGCTGGTTATGCTCCCGTCCTCAGCGATGGTCGTTGCTTCATTCACTAGGACTGCAACAGTCAGTCGTTTGATTGCGCCCGGTGCGCGCAGCAGTTGTCTTTCGGTTTCAGATACTTCGTAATTCGTTAAGACCCGGCTTTCGCTGTTTTCATTCGTCGCCGCGCCTCCGGCGCCATTTGCGTCACCATCGGGCAGATTTGACGCGACTGTCACATTTCCACCGCGGCTGTCGTTTGACGTGCCCGCGCTTTCTGTCACATCTGTGCTAATTGCGATGCGGCTTTCGGGATCAACACGTCGTTCTGTGATCGATTCGGTTTCGGTCACCGTGTCCATGGTAATTTCGACTACGGCATTCCCGGCACCGACACGGGCGGCCAAAAGGCGTTCGGCCCTTTGACGTAAAGCGTCTGTCCGTTCGTCGTGTCCGGCCAAGATAGCGTTTCCATCAGAGTCGGATAGAAGGCCGCCGTTGTCGTCAATGATTGCAACAGAACTTGGCGTCATACCGGGTACGGCCGCGCCAACAAGATACTGCAACGCCTTAATATGTTGCGCTGAAAGCGCCCCAGTGGCGGTTGTCACTGTTACAGCAGCGGTCGGCGTTTGATCTTGCCGAAATGATCTGGCTGCAGGCGTAGAGATATGAACCCGTGCTGCACGGATGTGCTGACTGGCCAAAATTGTGCGTGCTAGTTCCCCTTCCTTTGCGCGCCAGTAAGCTGCGTCAAACATCTGCGAGGTCGTTCCGAAACCCGACAGTGAATCGAGCAGCTCGTAACCTTGGCTCCCGCTGGCGGGCAGCCCTTCTCCTGCAAGTCCCATGCGAAGCGTATCGCGCAAACCAGTCGGTACATAGATGGCATTGCCACGCACTTCATATTCGATCCCGCGCTGATCTAGCGACGTGATGACATCACCTGCGGCCCGTCCTTCTAGCCCACCAAACAGCAGCGCCATGTCCTTTGTGTTGGCGCCTTTCGCTAGAATCAGCACTGCCGCAAAAACTGCGATGGTTGCAAAAACAACGAATATCCGTCGCTGTACGCCGAGCGCGGACCATACTGTGCTGAGACTCTGCAATCTGGTTCTCCATCAAATTGGTATTCTACCGTTGTTCCCTGTTTGAACGACGAGCCTTAACAATCGGTTAGGGCTTCTTCGTTTATGAAAAGTTCCATCAAGGGACGAAAAGGACTGCATGATGTCGGAAGAAACTGCCCCCCCGACGAAGGGATCGAAAAAACCGTTACTAATAGGGCTAGTTCTTGCTCTGCTGGGCGGCGGCGGTGGTTTTTTCGCGGTTCAATCGGGGGTGCTGAATGCGGCGCGCCAAACTGAAACGGTCGAACAAGAATCATACGCGCCAAAGTCCGCAGCCGTCGCATTTGTGGCGCTTGACCCGCTAATTATTTCGCTACCGCGTTCTGACGGTCGCGACCATTTGCGGTTCTCTGCGCAGCTCGAAGTCGTGCCAGAGCACGCAGCAGAGGTAGAGGCGATCAAACCTCGGATCATCGACATTCTAAACGGCTATTTGCGCGCGGTTGAGATTGCGCAGCTAGAAGATCCCGCTGCGCTTACTCGGATACGTGCCCACATGTTGCGTCGGGTTCAGATCGTCGCGGGCGAGGGTCGTATTCGCGATCTTTTGATAATGGAATTTGTGCTGAGCTAAGGAAAAAAGATGACAATGATCGCTGATGTATTTTTAGTTGCGGGCGCATTGGCCGCAGGATTCTATTGTTACGTTTTATCACGGCGCTTGCGCCGATTTACTGATCTAGAAAAAGGCGTCGGGGGTGCTGTTGCGGTATTGTCGGTGCAAGTTGATGACCTAACAAAAACTCTCACCCACGCGCAATCGACTGCAAAATCATCAGTTGAGGCGCTCGACGCAGTGAGCGCGCGTGCGGAATCGGCCGGTCAACGATTGTCGCTGTTAGTCGCGTCATTGCACGATTTGCCGGAACCGGCACCGCAAAAGCCAACGGAAAGCCCATATTTTGTTCACCGTCCGGTAGGTCCGGAGGGGAACCAATGACCCGAAAGGTAAAGCGGCGATCAAGTGGCGGTACGTTGCATGTTATCGCAGGTCTTTTGCTAGCATCGGCAGTGGTCCGTGTTGGGGCGCATGCTGGTCCAGCAATGGCAGACATCAGCAATGATGCGGGGCAAGAATCAGAGACTAAAGCCCCGGAGGTTACCGACACAGGAACGTTATTGGCCGCACTGCAAGCGCGTGAAGCGAGTATATCTGAGCGCGAAGGGCAACTCGATGAGAGAATGCAGGCGCTCCGTGTTGCTGAACTTGAAATTGAAGAGAAATTGCAGGCGCTCATCGCTGCAGAAGAAAACCTGAGTTCAACAATTGCTCTTGCTGATAGCGCGGCTGAGACGGATCTCGCGCGACTAACGACAGTTTATGAAAACATGAAACCCAAAGAGGCGGCAGCACTTTTTACAGAAATGTCCCCGCAATTCGCTGCAGGTTTTCTAGGCCTCATGCGTCCTGATGCGGCCGCCCTCATTATGACCGAACTCGAACCTCAGACAGCATATTCATTCAGCGTTGTTCTGGCCGGGCGAAACGCGCTGACACCAACCGACTGACGCTGACTGATCGTTAACACCTTCGGCGTACAAAAGAATCAAAATCCAATAACGGTTTATTCTAAAAAAAGGGACAGTCCTAAATGGTTGGCTTGATCGGCGTTGTTCTTGTCTTTGTGACGGTGTTTGGTGGCTATTTACTCGCGGGTGGAAAAATGGCCATCATCTTGAAAACGCTACCATTTGAGATGATTATGATCTGCGGTGCCGCGATTGGGGCGTTTACAATTAGCAATGACGGATCTGCAATTAAACACACCCTAACAGACATTGGTAAGGTGTTTAAGGGACCAAAGTGGAACGCCCAAGACTATAGCGATGTTCTTTGTCTTTTGTTTGAATTGATCCGCGTCGCGAGAAGCAATCCAGTCGCGCTAGAAAGCCATATCGAAGAACCAGAAAACTCTGCCATATTTGGTAAATACCCAAAAATTCTTAGCGACGCGGAATCGGTTGCATTGATCTGCGATACTTTGCGTTCAGCATCGATGAATTACGACGACCCACACCAAGTCGAAGAAGTCTTGGAAAAACGGATTGAGGCGACGCTCCATCACAAGATGCACTCGACGCATGCGCTGCAAACTGTGGCAGATGGTTTGCCAGCCTTGGGAATCGTTGCGGCTGTTCTTGGCGTTATCAAAACGATGGGCTCGATTGACCAACCACCAGAGGTGTTGGGAAAGCTTATCGGTGGTGCGTTAGTTGGCACATTTCTTGGGGTGTTTTTAGCATATGGGCTGGTCGCGCCCTTCTCTACAAAGGTGAAGGCGGTCATCGAAGAAGACGCACATTTTCATCAACTCATCCGAGAAGTGCTCGTCGCGAATCTTCATGCGCATGCGCCTAACATCTGTGTCGAGGTGGGGCGCCAAAACATGCCCGGTAGCCTTCGACCTAGCTTTTCCGACATGGAAAACGCACTAAAAGCCACAAAACAGAGTGCTGCATAATGCGTCAGATGTTCGTAGCAATCCTAATGATGTGCGGCACGTTAGCGTCTGCCAGCCCAATACCTGTTCAAACTGGTGAACACCCAAGTTTTACGCGGATGGTTTTCCACCTTTCTTCGGATACCAACTGGCAGCTTGGTCGGGTTGACCAAGGATATATGCTTCAGACCTCCTCCCGCGACGGGTTCGACCTGCGACGGTTTTATGACCGGATTCCTCGAAACCGGGTCGCGAGGGTCGATCAGGTTGGCGACGATCGGTTGCGTATCTCGGTTCCATGTGACTGCCAGGCAGAGGCGTTTCTTTTCCGACCCGATATCCTCGTTGTTGACGTGCATGATGGTTCTCCATCGGAAGGATCACCATACGAAGAACCGTTCCATCTGATTACAGCTGGATGGCAGGCAACGGCTAGGAAACATCAATATGATCTACCAAATGATGCAATTTTGCCGCTGCTGAATCCCGCAAGGGGTGCCACCCGACCAGCGTTTGAAAGCTCAGAGCCAGCGGTAGTCGATGATGAAGATGAGCATCGCGATCCAATTCACGAGGAAGATCTTGGTGAGTTCCAGGACTCGATTGTACAAAGCCTAGCGCGTGGTCTTACGCAAGGCGCGTTGGAACAGGGGAAGCATGAAGCACGTAGTACTGCTGTTGATGAAATGCGCATAAGACAACGCTTTGATGCTGTAGATGTTCGGCTGCCCGGATTAACGGCCCATACAAATATTGATAGCGCTGCGATGGCTGATGCCGGGCAGGGCGATCATACCCAAACAGGATCGAGCTGCCTTCCCGACGCCTTTTTTAACATAGAGAACTGGGCTGATGATCGACCATTTTCAACCCAGCTTGCAGAAGCAAGAGACGCGCTGTCTCGAGAGCTTGACGAAATCGAAGAAACTAAAATCCTACACCTCGCACGGTTTTACGCCTATTTTGGCTTCGGGCTTGAGGCTATCGATGCGCTAGAAATTGACGGATCCTACTCGCAAGAACGTCTATACCTCACTCAAATTGCGCACATCCTAGACGGCACTCCCGCGAGGTCCGACCTATTTTTTGAACAGATTAGCTGCCCGTCCTATGTCTCGCTCTGGGCTATGTTAGCTATGGGCGGCGCGTTGGATGCCAAGCCTAATCGCGCCGGGATACTTAAGACATTTAAGACGTTACCTACCCATCTGAAGCAGCAATTAGGCCCGAGGTTGTCGGACCGTTTCATTGCGATGGGTGACGATGACGCAGCAATACAGGTTCTGGCCTCGCTTCAAGGATATACAGACGTCGGAGAGAGTGGTGCCTTAGCGTCAGCGAACCTCGCAAAGTCTTTAGACGATCGCGATAAAGTGTCGGCAGTTTTTGAAGCCATGAGGCGTGAAAACACACGAATGTCGCCCGAGGCTATGATGGGGTTTTTGAATGATGCTATAGTGACGGGTATCTTCATTGAAGAGGCCGACTTCACCTTGGCTGATGCGTTAAGGTTTCAGAGTGGGCGTTCGCCTATTGCCCAAGACCTGATCGAAGTTCAGTTTGACGCTCGCCTTAGTCAAAATCAGTTTGAAGAGGCGCTAGAGATAATGTCGAAAACGCATACTTCAACTTCCGCTGACAATATGCGTAACGCATTCGTCCAGCGTGCGGTCGAATATATGACCGACGCAGATTTTCTTGAGTTCACGTTTGGGCATGTGCCAGCGCTATTTTCGGACACTTCGCGAAAGGCAATCGCACAACGGTTAAGTAGTTTGGGTTTCCCCGAACGAGCCAGGGCATTTGATGAACTTGCATTTCGCGAGATGCCAGCAACTGTCATTGATCGTGGATCCGTTAGTTCGGCGCAGGCAAATCCGTTCAGCACTTCGAAGTCAGAAACGGTGTTTTCTTTGCTGCCTTCCAATCCCGGGGTAGCCGATGATGCATCACTCGCGCGCAGCCGCATTCTTGTCGGGCGATCTCAAGAAACGCGTGAGTTCATTGCAGATTTATTGGACGGGACAGACCTTTCAATGCGTTAAAGTACTGAGACGTGCTTACGACTTGTAAACTAATTTTGGCCTATCGTGAGCGGGAACAAGATTTGGATACTTACGACGATGAACGGCCCAGCTTTTATCAAGCAAGACACCTTTCGACACCGTCCGGCCCTATGGGGTGAGTGCGGAACCAGTCCTGTGTTTTCTGCGTCGCAGATCAATAGGTTGGTTTGTTGAATATGCTAACGTTGCGCGACTTATTCCAACCCACAATTATTCTGGCTCTCGCGCTAATGGCGGTCATTGTGATGATGATCTTACCTGTTCCTGCATGGGTCTTGGATATCGGATTGGCGGCGTCTTTCGCGTTAGCAATCTTGATGTTCACCGTCACGCTATTCATCGAAAGGCCACTTGATTTTTCAGCGTTTCCTACGGTTTTGTTGGCATCGTTGATGCTGCGGTTATCGTTGAACGTGTCGTCAACAAAACTGATTATCGGACAAGGACACACTGGTACGGGTGCCGCTGGCGACGTCATCGAAGGGTTTGCGATGTTCGTGATGGGCGGCAACGTTCTGCTCGGCTTGGTCGTGTTTTGTGTCCTGTTAATTGTGAATTTCGTCGTCATCAACAAAGGGGCGACACGGATGGCCGAAGTCGGCGCACGTTTCGCGCTCGACGCTATGCCGGGCAAACAACTAGCTATTGATAGTGACATGTCCGCCGGCGTGATTGATCACCAAGAAGCAAAGGACAGACGTGAGCGCGAGCAAGCCGAAACTACCTTTTTTGGTTCACTGGATGGTGCGTCAAAGTTCGTCAAGGGTGACGCGGTGGCGGGCTTGTTGATAACCGCGCTGAACCTGGTGATGGGCTTGATCATAGGTGTTGCGGTCAACGATATGCCAATGTCGCAAGCTTTTGAAACTTATGCAATTTTAACCGTGGGTGACGGGTTAGTTTCACAAATTCCAGCTGTTGTGATTTCGATTGCTTCTGCGTTGCTTCTGGCGCGCGGGGGGGCGACTGGTTCTACGGATTTGGCGTTGGTTTCGCAGCTGGGACGCCACCCAGCTGCGTTAGCGACTGTGGCCGTTTTGATGGCTCTTTTTGCTTTGGTGCCTGGCATGCCATTTATTCCGTTCATGTTGGGCGCGATAACGCTTGGTGGATGCGCATTTGTTATGAACTCTGCGGCGAGAAAGGCTAATCAACGCGATCTTGAAACGCCTTCTGCAACCGATGACGGCCCGCGCGAGCCGTCAATGGGCGACGTCTTGGATTTGGATGACATCCATGTGGAATTCGCGCCTGATCTTGTGGATATGGTGCTGGATCCTGGGACCGGACTGGACGCACGTATCGCCAACATGCGTAGCCACGTTGCCACGTCTTACGGTGTTCTACTTCCTGAAATCCGGCTGACTGACAACGCAGCGCTGCCGTCGGGGTGCTATGTCGTGCATGTTCAAGGTGTTGAACAGGTGCGCGACAAACTGAAACCAGATCAAATTTTGGCGCTTTTGAACGACGCACAGCCGATACAATTGTCTGGCGAAGCTGTAGATGAACCCGTCTATGGGGCTCCGGCAAAATGGATATCGCCAAATGACCAAGAAGAGGCAGGGCTTGCTGGCCTCACAACCGTTCAGCCAGCAGAGGTTCTTGCCACTCATCTACTTGAGGTCGTGAAACGTAATTTTCCAAGGCTGCTAACGTTCAAAGCGCTGCGTCGTCGGTTGGACGAGATGGTCAATCTGAGTGATCCGGCACGCAGCGAAGCAAACCGCAAAATGCTGGATGAGCTTATTCCAGATAAGGTGCCGTTTGATTTGCTGCTTTCAGTTCTGCGGTTACTACTGGAAGAGCGCGTGTCGATCCGTAACTTGCCCCTCATCATCGAAGGAGTCGCAGAAGGCCGCCAGCTTCATCCGTCTGCCGACGGTATCACCGAACACGTGCGTCAGTTGCTGGGCTTTCAATTGGTTGCCGAAATGCGCCGGCCAGATGGAACGATTCCCTTGGTGCAACTGGCGCCGGAATGGGAAGAAACCTTTACGACTTATGAAATTCGTTCAGATCGTGGTGGTGGCGACGTGGCGCTGCCACCTGACAGCTTTAATCAACTGGCTGACGGGATCGCTGATAAATTGGGGCAGGCCGCAGCGACAGGTGCATATGCAGCGGTCGTAACATCGATGCGAAGGCGCCGCTTTTTGCGAACTGTGATGGCGGCCAAAGGAATCATGAACCCTGTACTATCATTCGAGGAAATCGGAATTGATGCGCGGCCCGCTCTTGTCGGTTTGGTTCCGGCATGATCGCAGACCTGATGCCGCTCTTGCCAATTTCGCAAGCCGCGCTTTGGACGGGTTTTGTGGTTTTTGTGCGTATCAGCGCGATATTGGCGGTGATGCCCGCATTTGGGGATCACGCCGTACCGATGCGGGTACGGCTTGTCTTGGCGTTAATGTTTACGTTTATCGTCGCCCCGACGGTGGCGCTGGCGATCCCTCCCATAAAAACTGGCGTTTTCCTCGCTTTTACAGCGATTGGTCCTGAAGTAATTACCGGCCTTTTCTTCGGGCTTTTCCTGCGCTTCTTCATTCTCGCCCTACAAATTGCGGGTTCTATCGCGGCTCAGTCTACGTCTCTTTCACAGATTTTTGGGGGATCGGCTGGCGTCGACCCGCAGCCTGCCATTGGGCACCTCTTGGTCGTCAGCGGGACCGCCCTTGCAGTTATGTCTGGGTTACACGTGCAGTTAGCAGGATATATGATCCATACTTATACCTTGGTACCAACTTGTGAGTTGCTAAGCGCAGCTATTGTTATTGATCTGGGGCTGCAGGAAGTCAGGCGAATTTTTGAACTTGGGTTCTCGCTCGCCGCGCCATTTTTGATCGCGTCGCTTGTCTACAACGTCGTGATGGGGGTGATTAACCGCGCGATGCCGCAATTGATGGTGTCATTCGTTGGTGCGCCTGCGATCATCGCCGGTGGCTTGCTTTTTCTTTTGATCACAGCGCCTATCATGCTGGGGCTTTGGTACGCGGCATTTAGTTCGTTCATGACGTCACCGTTCGGACCCATTCCATGAGCGAGGATGCAGACGCCAGCGAAAAGCAGTTTGAGCCTACCCAGAAGAAACTAGATGACGCACGTGAGAAAGGTGAAATTGCGAAATCGACAGATCTGACGACGGCAGCAGCTTATGCCGGGTTATTGTTGGTTGGCATGACCATCGGGGGCCAAGCGTTAGTAAATCTAGGTACGTCTCTGGCGGCGATACTCTCACAAGCTGATGAAATTGGCGTTCTCATCTTCGACGGGTCAGCGCAGCCGATGCAGGGCGGGATCATACGTGCGGTAATGGTTAATATGGCGCCTTGGTTTGGATTGCCCGCTCTGCTTGCGGTATTGTCGATCATCGCGCAACGGGCATTTGTTGTGACCACGTCAAAAATTAAACCAAAGTTAAATCGCATATCACTGATTTCTGGGATCAAGAACAAATTTGGCCGCCAGGGACTATTTGAGTTTGCGAAAAGCTTTGCGAAGCTGACGATTTACGCGACGATTATGGGCTTCTTCTTGCGTTCACAGTTGGAGCGTATCGTTGCGAGCATGTATCAGCCGCCCGGCATTGTCGTCGCAATTCTTGGAAAAATCTTACTTGAATTGATGGCTATCGTTGTCGTGGTCGCGATTGTCTTGGGCGGCGCTGATTACCTGTGGCAGCGCGCTGAGCATATCCGCAAAAACCGGATGAGCAGAAAAGATATGACTGACGAAATGAAGCAGTCAGAGGGCGATCCGATGATGAAGCAGCAGCGTCGGATGCGGGGGCAGGCGATTGCAATGAATAAGATGTTGGCAGATGTGCCGACTGCGGATGTCGTGATCGTCAATCCAACACATTATGCGGTGGCGCTCAAATGGGATCGTGCGTCAAAAACCGCACCTATCTGTGTTGCCAAAGGGGTTGACGAAAGCGCAGCGAAAATTCGCGAGATTGCGTTTGAACATGCGGTGCCTGTTCATTCTGATCCGCCAACCGCGCGGGCACTTCATGCTGGTGTTGAGATTGGGCAAACCATCGACCCTGAACATTACCGGGCTGTCGCCGCTGCGATCCGTTTTGCCGAAACCATGCGATCAAAGGCGCGTCGCTAATGGACAAGGTTGCCCAGGCCCAAGGGCTAGCACAATTGACCGCGATAGAATTCCGTTCGGCGATGGCCGAGATGACGCAACTTGCCCAGCGCGAGGCAGGACTGCGTCAAAACCTTGATCAACTGCTGCAAAGTAAAAATAAACGCGCGAACGCTGTTATTTCACCGAACGAAGCTGCGTTTGCAGCAGGTGCTGATGTGCGGTGGCTTCAGTGGGTCGATCAACGTAGGGCAGTGATTAATACTGAACTTGCGCAGGTCATGGCGCTTAAGGAAGGCTGCCGTACCAAACTGAACCAGGCGTTCGGCCGTGACCAAGCCGTTCAGGCATTAGTAAAAAAGCTACAACAGGACCAAAAACTAAGCGAAGCGCGCCGTAGATATTACGAATCTTGACGCACGATATCTGTGATCAAAACGTCGGTTACGTTTTCTCCGGCAATGCGTTGCGCGGCGTGCAGCAATTCATTGCGTAGCGCCCGCATGTTCGTACCAGATGTGAAGTTTCCCGAAAAACCACCAATATTCGCGTGATCGAACATGACCTGCAAGAACGCGTCGCGCAGCTTCGGTTCGGTCGTATGGACGACCGATGTGTTGTTCATGGTTACTTCTAGGCTAATGGACGTCACAACTAACGCAGACACCAATCCGTCTTCTACGACGGGTATTACGAACTGATTATTCAATTTGGCGTATTCGCGTTCTTCCGTTGTGACAGGGGCTTGCTCCGCGGCATGGGTTTCTGCCGCAACGTCGCCGCAAGGGTTCCCATCGGCAAAAAGGTCTTTCTCTGACCCTGGTAAAAGCAAAAATCCAGCACCGACGCCTCCGCCAGTCCCAACCAACAAAAGCAACAGTGGCAAAAGCAATTTTTTCATCTGGTTTCCTAACGGTGTTCGGTCAAAACGGTAGCGTGCTCTCTAGCACTTGGTGTCCGTAGCGCGGTTGCTGCATGTCGGTTATTTGTCCGCGTCCACCGTACGAAATGCGGGCAGACGCGATTTTGTCGTAGGTGATTTCGTTCTGCCGGGTGATGTCTTCTGGACGGACGTAACCTGTCACGATCAGCTCGCGAAGTTCGTAATTGACCCGAACCTCTTGCTGTCCTGTGATAGCCAAAACGCCGTTTGGCAGTACGTCCGTAATGGTTACTGCCACTCGTAGCGTTAGCTTTTCGTTACGTCGGACTGACCCATCTCCAGAGGAATTGCTGTCGGAACTCAGGTCGACAAGAGCGGCAGAAGATGCCCCCTCTGGCAGCCGTGGATCGATACGCTGTGGGATTCCCATCAGTTGCGGTATCGCGGCCTGTTGTGACGCAGATCTGGATCGCGCGGATGAATTAGAAATCTCGGCGCTATCGTCAATCTCAATAACCACTGTCATGATGTCGCCGCGTTGCATTGCCCGCCGATCACCAAGCAGTGATCCACGTGCGCCTGTCCAAAGCGACGCTTGCGACGTTGGCCCGAGCATCGTTGTCACTACAGGATCGGGAAAACTGGGGTTGAACATTGCCTCGCGTTCAACCGTGCGCTCTTGGGGGGTAAAGGCGGGCGGTCGCCCAACTGGGCTGGTGGTGCAGCCTGAAACTGCGGCAATGAAGAAAAGCATTTTGCGCATGATCTATCCTTAATGGGTGACGTACCCCGCACCATCCGCACCAATTTGGGCGGTCACGGTGCTACGAGAGCTAATGTTCATAACGCGGATCACATCACCCGGCCCGGCGCGTCCAAGGGCGCGTCCTTCGGTACTGATCAAGAGGCCATGTTGGTTATAGTGCAGCGCAATAATTTGGTTTCGTTCGACGACAGCTGGAAAACCAACGTCGCCGGGGCGGATGGGGCGCCCCGCATATAATGCGACCCGTGCTTCCATACCGATGATTTCGCGGGGGTCCGAAACACCGCCGGGGATATCGCGGCTATTAACCATCACGTCCTCGGGCATAATCGTGGAATTCGCGGGAATGGTCCGTGCCGCTAGCACGGTATCTGCGGAAACCGATGACGCCATGAACCACAACAACGCAGTGAGACGGATCATCGGACCTGCACCATTGAACTTAGCATCTGGTCCGCTGCCGTTATAACCTTTGAGTTCAACTCGTACCCGCGCTGGGCCGCGATCAGGTCTGACACTTCGCGCACCGGATCGACCGAACTGCTTTCGAGATAGCCCTGCCGCAATACGCCCAACCCGTCCTCGCCGGGTGTGCCGACGAGCGACGGTCCAGACGCGGGGGTTTCGACAAACAGGTTTGATCCGACGGCCTCTAACCCTTTGGGGTTGGTAAACCCTGCCATCGTGAATTGGCCGAGCAATTGCGGCTGTACTTGATCTGCGAAATATCCGTAAACCTCGCCTTCGGCGTTGATCGAAAGTGATCGGGTATCGCGGGGAATCGTGATATCGGGCACCACCGGGTATCCATCCGATGTTACGACTTGGCCATCGCCAGTCAGCTTTAGCCCGCCGTCGCGTGTATACGCCGATACGCCAGATGGCAGCGTGACCTCTAGATATCCGTCGCCTTCGATCGCGAGATCCAGATCACCCCCAGTTGCGGCAAGCGACCCTTGGGACAACATGACAGACACCGCAGTCGTCCGAACACCCAGCCCAAGCTGAACACCTGTCGGCAATGACGTGCCATCCGACGCGTTGATCGTGCCGGGACGCGCGACCTGTTGATAATGCAGGTCTGCGAATTCAGCGCGGCGCGCGTTGTAACCCGTCGTGCTCATATTCGCGAGGTTGTTAGAGATCACCTCGACCCGGGTTTGCTGTGCCGACATGCCAGCGGCCGCGATTTCTAATGCACGCATGGTAATTCTCCTGTGTTATCGGATCGATTGAATGACGCCGCGAATGCGTTCGTGTTCTTTGTCCAAAAACCCCTGACCCATTTCATAGGCGCGTTGGACCTCAATCATGCGGCTGACCTGCAAGATCGGATTTACGTTGGATTCCTCAAGGTAGCCTTGCAGCATGCGGCCGTCAGGGGCGGGTTCAAACCCACCTTGGGCATCAAACAGTACACCGCTTTCACGGACCATTTGGTTCGGATCGGTTGGCATGACGATCCCAACCTGCCCAATAGGCTGGCCACCAGCACTAACAGTGCCATCGCTACCAATGCCGACGCGCCCGACCCCTTGTGGGACAAACAGCGGTGCACCCCCGGCATCCAGAACCGGATAGCCATCAGGTGTCACAAGATCACCGTTTTCATTCGGGCCAAAGGCCCCGGCGCGGGTCAGACGCTGCCCATTTGGCGTTTCAACAAGAAAGAAACCGTCGCCCTCAATCGCCAGATCAAATGTGCCGCCCGTCTGGGTCAGGCTACCTTGGGTCATCACGGTGTCGCGGACATTCGCTGTCGCCATAGAAAGCGACGCGCTATCAGGGCCAAGCGCCTTAACATGTTCGGAAAACATCACCTCTTCGGCACGAAATCCGGTGGTCGATGCGTTTGCGATATTGTTGGCCAGTACCTGCATTTCATTCATCAGCCCCGACTGACGGGTTAGCGCGGTATACGATGCGTTATCCATGTTTAGCCTCCGGCAATGATCGGGATAAGTGTGCCTTGGAACAGGCTCACTAGGGTTTCAGTCATGTAGTTCATGGTGATCCAGAAAGTCGCGATGATCGCTGCCAGTTTCGGAACGAACGTCAGGGTCATTTCCTGAATTGACGTCAGCGCCTGAAATAGCCCGACAACCAAACCTGTGATCAAGGCGACGGTTAGGATCGGAATTGAAATGATAAACGCTGTCCAAAGCCCTTGCCGTAGCGTGTCATAGAACAGCGCTTCGGTCATTAAACTGGCATCCGCAAAATTTCTTGATAGGCTTCGACGACGCGGTCGCGGACGGTCACGGCGGTTTGGACCGCTAGCTCTGTTTGGGCCAACGCCTCGACCAGTGCATGCGGATCCGCGCCACTTGTCATTGCTTGCATCGCGGTGTTTTCACTGGCCTTTATCGTCGACATGAAATCTTGGGCGGCACCCAGAAATGCGTTCCCGCTTGATCCAACTTCGGGGGCCGTGGCCGTTTTGCTGGCGGCATAGTTTTGTGCAACGAGTGAACTGATGTTCATCGGGATTCTCCTTATTTGCGTAATAGATCCATGAGCGCAGACGACATCTGGCGCACTTGGTCGAACATCTTGAGGTTGGCTTCGTAACTGCGCTGGGCCTCGCGGGCGTCCGCGATTTCAACCAGCAGATTCACATTTGATCCATCGTAGTGACCGGTTGCGTCGGCGAGCGGATTTGCCGGGTCATAAACACGTGGCAACGCGGTTTGATCAAGCTGAACGCGCCGGGTTTCGACGGCCCCTGTAGGGCGACCAGAAGCAACAACTTCGTTAAAAGAAATGGTCTTGCGGTGATAACCAGGGGTGTCGGTGTTCGCGATATTCTCGGACACATGCCGCAACCGGTTCGCCTGCGCTTTCATTCCACTGGTGGCAACTGACATCGCATCGCTAAAATCTGTCATGACGTTCCCCTATGACTTACCAAGGCTGGTGCGCAGCACGGTCAGCGCGTGCCGATAGACGGATAGCGCCTTGTCGTGATCACGACTAACGACGACGGATTTCATTAATTCATCTTCGATCGCGACAGTATTTCCGTTCGGCGATGGCTCTGCTTTTGTCGTCGTGGCTTGCGCGGAAAAAGCGTTTTCACCACGGGTCACGTGGCCGGGACGTGTTGCGCGCATTTCCGATGGCGACGCGCGCATGCTGTCTGTGAACGGAGCGATATCCTGTGCCTGATAACCGGGGGTATCGGCGTTTGCGATGTTGCGCGCGACCATCGTTTGTCGCGCCCCGGCATGTCGGGCCATCGCGCTGGCGGTTTGGAAAATATCCAAGGAATTGTGCATCGGGGGTTCTCCCTCGTTTCGTTTCAACAAAGCATTAAGGCTGATTCCTTAAGAAGAGGTTTGTGAGACCACGACAGGAACAGCAGATGACGCAAAACATTCTTGAACAGGCGGCAACGGCTGTCGCAAATTTACGGGCCGTTCATAAAGTAGGGCGGGTTTCGGGGGTGCATGGTGGTACTGTCCAGATCGGCGGCGCAAGTGCTTCTGTTAAGGTTGGCGACCGGGCACGCGTGTTTAGCGACGGGCGACAGATACACGGTGAAATCGTGCGGCTGGACCAGAATGGTGCACATGCGTTGCTCGATGGTCCGTCGGACGGCGTTCGTCTTGCTGACCGCGTTGTCTTTGCACCGCCACCTATATTTGCCCCAGATGATAGTTGGATCGGTCGTGTTATTGATCCGGATGGGCTGCCAATCGACGGGCGTTCGCTTTTGCCCGGTGTCACGCCACGCCGCATTCGTGCGGAGCCACCCGCGCCGCACCAACGCCGCGCTATGGGGGCGCGCATTGAAACTGGATTGGCTGTTTTCAACACGCTCTTACCAATTGTTCAGGGGCAGCGGATTGGTCTCTTTGCAGGATCAGGTGTCGGGAAATCAACACTGTTGGCCGATCTCGCCTGCGGTGTTGGCGCAGATGTAATTGTCATCGCACTTGTCGGTGAACGCGGTCGCGAGGTTCGCCATTTTGTCGAAGAGGTATTGGGCGAAGAAGGGATGTCGCGCGCCGTCGTTGTCGCTGCCACGTCAGAACGTGCACCGCAGGTGCGGCGGCGTTGTGCATGGGCAGCAACAGCTGTTGCCGAACATTTTAGGGACGCGGGCAAACAAGTCTTATTGCTGGTCGATTCCGTAACACGGTTTTGCGAGGCACATCGCGAAGTGGCAGTGGCTGGCGGTGAAACGGCAAACCTTCGCGGATATCCTGCATCAACTGGCCCTGCCATTGCTGCCCTTTGTGAACGGGCGGGACCGGGGGCTGACGATAGTGGCGATATCACAGCGATATTTTCAGTTCTTGTCGCCGGTTCGGACATGGATGAGCCCGTCGCGGATATGTTGCGCGGGGTTCTGGACGGCCATGTTGTTTTGGATCGCGAGATCGCAGAGCGAGGGCGTTTCCCTGCAATTGACCTGCTAAAGTCAGTATCGCGTTCTTTGCCCAATGCAGCAAGCCCGCAAGAAAATGCACTTATTTCGCAAGCACGTGCGCACTTGGGCGTATATCAACAGGCCGAATTGATGATCCAATCCGGATTATATGTAGCTGGCACGGATCCGACGATTGATGCTGCAGTCGCTTGTGAGCCAAATCTAGATAGCTTTTTAACAATCAAAGACGGCCGAGGAACGTTGGCGCATTTTGCTAAACTGCGCCAAGCCATGCGTCCGGGGGCAGGCCTTGGGAAAACGAATGACCGCTAAGCTGTCGTCGATTGACCCTTAAAATAGCTGAGGCACCGATTGGAGAAGCGTGAGTGCTGTTGCACTACCCGATGATGACGCCATTTTTGCCGCGTCCGACCTGATGAGGAACATTCGTATCAATTTTTCTTGGTTCTCAGGGTCCGAAAAGTCAGCAAAGCTGTCGGTACCGAGCACGGCTTTAGACCGTTCTTGGAAAATTCCAAGCTGTTGGTCCAGATCAATGCTGGCCGTACTAGATGGCAGACCAAGCGCAGTCTGGAATACGCTACGCATTGGCGCGTTCCCCATAACAGAATACCACTGGCCTGCCGTTGAACTGTTGCGGCTGAGTATATCTGCAATGCCATTACCAACACTCATCGCGAGCCGCAGATCGTTGTCCTGTGCGCCAACAGCCTTTTCAAACTGACGAATTTCGTATCGATCAACAATGTCGTCAGCAAAGCCAGCTGCGCCAGTCGCGTTAACAGTCTGATCGCCAAACCCAAACGCGTCGCTAAAGTCAGCATACCGATTGTCCGCGAGTCTATTGGCAAGCGCATCGTCGGATGTCGTCCCTTCCTCTAGGATTTTGCGGATGAAGAAGCGATTGTTGATATCGTCATCAAGGCCAAATGCGCCAAGAGCGACCGAAAGCAAACGACGGTCGTTCACCAAATCTTCGGCGGTTTGGATACCGCTGATATTTTCACGAAAGTATTCGGTATCGCGCACAATGGGTTGGCTGCTAGAAAAGGCGTCTTGTTGCTTTTCGAGTGTCCGATCAAGAAAACGCCAACCACCATAACCGGATAAAGGAACGACTGGTTGAAATGTCATGCGTGGTGCCTAGCAAGAAGACGCGCCTCTCTCGGGAGCAAATTGCGTAACGCTTTGAGTGAACGATAGAAGTCGCTTTTCTCCACGGCGTGGGTCGCAGCAGCCAGATGCTGCCGACTGTCTTCGTCGCGTAACGCTTGGCTTAGTTGCTCAATCCCACGCATGATCTGCAATCGTGCGTCGCTTTCTGTGACGTCACCCGAAAGCACAAGTTGGGCGATATAGCAGACCCGGCGTACTGGCGTATTTACTTCATCAGGGCGGATTGCGTCGCGCAAGCGCAAGATATTGGCGTTGGGCGTAAGGATCGACAACCTGCTTCGGCGATCACCGTTTTCGATCACTGCGCCATTCACTAGAACGCGCTCTTTCGGATTCAGTTTAAGTACAAGACCCGACATTACGCTGCCCCCCTACCGTTAAGCCCACGAAGGACTGCGGTGTTAATTTCGATGAGCGCCGATAGGTCCGCCTCTTTACGCAAAACACGTCTGCTGTGATGCTCTGTGAACTCGGCCAGATAAAACAATTGCGCTCGCAGATCACGAGGAAGCCCATTTCCTTCGTCGGCGACGTCGGCAGCCATTGTCGTCCACATACGGCGGTTTTCATGGACGGCACCCGCTACGCGAGAAAAGCCGACCGTTTGGTCGTTCATGGCTTCGCGCAGACGCGCAGTGACTTGGCTAACCAGTTGGGCTTCGACCGATCTGTCTGTTCTGATTGAGGTTCGATTGGGGGCATAAGCTTGCCGAGCTTGTTCTATGACGTTCACGTGATGTCCTTCCGGCACGAATTCGAACGAGACGCGGTTTTTCCGCGGCGAATTGAGTGGCAGCGCCGCGACAACGGCGCCACCTATTCAGTTTAACGGAAGAGCGACATGATGGTCTGTGGTGCTTGGTTCGCAATCGATAGCGATTGAACACCAAGCTGCTGCTGAACTTGCAACGCTTGTAGCCGTGCTGACGTTTCTTCCATGTCGGCGTCAACCATCGTGCCGATCCCGGATTTCAGCGAGTCCGACAGTTTACCGATAAAGTCATTTTGGCTGTCGATACGTTTTGAGGACGCGCCAAGCTGTGCAGCACCGTCGATCGCTGTTGTAAGGAAAGTCTCAAGCTCTCCAAGCGCGGTTGCAGCCGTTGTGGTGTCAGTGATTGCAGTCAGGTTCGTGACGAGATCGATGTTGGCCTCAAAGTTGACGCTATCGACTGTAATCAGCGATGGAGTTGGTGCCGCGTTTCCGACCCGGTCAAGCGACGAAAGAACATTCAGCCCAGTTCCACCGTTTCCGTCCACGTCAGTTGCCAAAAGGTTTGCACCGTTGAACTGGGATGCGCCAATAACTGATGCGACCTGTGCGGCCTTTTCGTCCATGTCAGCCTGGATTTTTGCGAAGTCCACGTTTTCGGATTGTGCCGAAACCGCCAGCTGCTTCATTTCCTTTAGCGTTTCAACGATTTGTTCGGCACCCGCAGAGGCGACTGCAACCGTAGATTCACCCAGTGAAAGACTGTCTGAGATGGCCTTAAAGCCAGCGACATCAGATTCCATCACCTTAGAGATCGCCCAAATCGCCGAATTGTCTTTGGCCGAGCTTACTTCTTTACCAGTTGAAATCATTGACTGTGTCTTGGACAGATCACCGTTGATGGATTTAAGGGTTTGAAGCGCAACCATTGCGCTGTTGTTTGTCAGAATGCTGGACATGTTTCATGGTCCTTTGTTGGAGGCGCTTTGCGCCATGTTGATTCAGGAAACCGTGGAAGACCCACGGAATGAAACGTCATTCTGACGGTGGTCATCATCCTAGCCTGGGCAGGGACGACTAGCCGTTTTGGCGATGTCGTTAGATTGTTCGAAAAGGACTGAACAAGGGGTTAAAGCGGTTTGTCGAAACGCCGCAAATTTTATCCAAATTACGCCTTCTTTTCGACGTCAGGCCGACAGATCGAAACCCGGGCCAATGCGCCGGACTGATCATAAACACTTAGCCCAGAGCGAACGTTTTGAAGAGCGTCGACGCGCGCACGCGCTGCTTGAACGCCCGAAATTGCAGCCGAAAACAGGTTCTGATTCTCTGACAGAAGACGCTGAATTTTCTGTAATTCAGGGCCTGTTGGTTGTGTTGCTGAGAATGCTTCAAATTGTTGGGATTTCTGACGGCTTAGTTCGTCCAAAGCATCGAAGCTGCCACTACACAACGCCGCTTTTTCGGCGTTCAGTGTTGTTAGTAGCTTTTGTGTGATCGTTTCATGCATGCATCTTTACCTTCATCGCTTCGAACAAAGCTTCGGCCAAACCAATGCCCCCAGATTTTACCATTTCATTTGCTTGTGCTTCACGAAGAAACGATGCGAAATGTTCCTCTCCTGCGCCACCGCCGAAACTTTCAAGCGGTTCACCGACACCAGCGGATTTCAACATTTCTGCAAGAAACGAGGCTTCGAGTTTTTGCGCAGCAGCCCGCAATTTTTCGTCGTTCTGTATATAGTCGGGTAGTGACGCCGCAGCGCGTGGTGGGGGTAAAACAGGGATAGTCGTCATCGGGTTCTCCGGTCTGTGTCGACGTTCCTTGTTTCAGGTAGCGGTAAACAATCAGTAAGCTTTGTCGTTCAAAAGAAGGCTATTCGCAGATTCTTTCGGAGAACCGATGATACCTTTGTTGTTGCTCGATACGTCAAACGCGACGGAACCCGCGATCGCGTCTGGGAAGCTCGCTGATGCTGAGCCAGAGTTTGCGTTCGCAGACATATTGGACAGCATCACCGATGAGGAGATGCCAGCTAATGTGCCTGAAGAAGACATTGAAGAAGTTGCGGTTGATGCAGGCGCCACAGATGAATTGTTGCCAGCAAAGTTGAAATCTGACGCGCGGGTTGCCGAGACACATGTTGAAACTGATAGCGGGCCGGATAGTCAAATTACCTTGCCGAAACACAATGAGCTGCCAGCAAAAGACGATGTGGCAACGTCTAAGGCAGTCAATGAAGTTGAGAAAACCGGCCCGACCAAAGCGGTGCCGATTCGCGAAAGCGTCGCGCAGACGATCTTGGAAATGCAGATACCTAAACCGGCGAAGTCTTCGGAAACTGTTCGCGAAATGGCAAAGCAAGTGAATGATAATGGGGTACTTCCGCGGGAAGAAATGAAGCCTATGCATGAGCCTGCGGCGCGACGGCCAGACGCTGGAAAGCAGGTAGAGTTTACAAACAAAGTTGAGCGCAAATTCGATGATCTAGAGGTTAAGGCTAAGAGCCAGCGTAGCTCAGACGTGGCGCGCACAAGTGTGACTAGCCTTGGCGTTGCAACCCCTCCGATAGAGAAAACCAAAGCAGTTAGCGATGGAACTTTGATCGTCCACGATCCGGTGCTAACAAGCGATCCACCTCTACCGCTTCCCTACGAAAAAGCTGCAGTGTCGCAACTGCAAACGTCGGCCCCTGCGCCCCAGGCGGCGACAGTTGAAACAGCGCGCAATGCTTCACGCCAGCTTGCGGTTGCGGTGACCGAACAACCCGGCAAGGCAACGGAAATCGCCTTGAATCCAGAAGAATTGGGCCGGGTGCGGCTAAGCATGTCTGTCGTAGATGGAGCGATCAACGTTAGCATTTCCGCCGAACGACTAGAAACGTCCGATTTGCTGCGTCGGCATATCGATACGTTGGCGAACGAGTTCCGGAATCTTGGCTATAGCGATATCTCGTTCTCATTTGGCCAAGGCGACAGGCCCGATGATGATAGCCCGACCGCGTTTGGTTCAGGGAATGACCACCCAGAGGATCATAAAGATGCCTCGCCGGGGAGGACCACGCAGATGCTGTTGAAAAGCGGTTTGGATATTAGACTTTAGGAGAATGGCATGGATGTAACCGCCGTAAACTCAGCGACCACAACACAAACCGCACAGGCCACCACGAGCGCAAGCGGCGATTTTGAGATGTTTTTGCAGATGCTGACTGTACAGATGCAAAATCAGGACCCGCTAAACCCGGTTGATTCGACCGACTATGCCACGCAACTTGCCACGTTTTCAGGCGTTGAACAGGCAGTCATGACAAATGACCTGCTGAAGTCACTTAGCAGCCAACTGGCGTCCGGTGGGCTTGCGGATATGGCGGCGTGGGTCGGTAAAGAAGCACGTGCAGCTGCCCCAGCATATTTTGATGGTCAACCGGTAACATTGGCGCCGAACCCAGCATTAGTGGCCGATCAAGCAGAGGTGATAGTGCGCAACGATTTGGGAGTTGAAGTGCAGCGGTTCGACGTCCCGATCAGTGCGGAACCGGTTGAATGGGCTGGTGTGGACACTGGTGGATACCCCTTCCCAGAGGGGCTGTATTCATTCGAACTGGTCAGTTCGCTCGAGGGCGAGGTACTGACTGAAGACCCGGTCGAGCTATACGCCACAGTAACCGAAGTGCGCGCCCAAAACGGTGAAACGATCCTGATCCTTGACGGCGGTGTGGCTGTCGCGACATCGCAAGTGAGCGCGCTGCGTGATCGATCACTCTAAAGCAGCGCGCTTAACCAAACACCCGCGCCGACAAGCGCACCACCGAAAGCCATCCAGCCCAGCTGATTAGCCAATGATGTCGGCCTAGGTTGCGGTTGCGGATTGTTCTGCCGGATTAGGGCCTGTTCCGCGAGGCGGGGCAGTTGCGGGCCAAACCGCGACAACACCATCGCAGTTTTCCCAAGATCACGCAGTAGGGCCTTGGGGCCGATGCTTTGCTTGATGTAGCTTTCGACCACAGGCTTGGCGACCTGCCAGATGTTCATATGCGGATCAAGCGACCTTGCGACACCTTCGACCACGACCATGGTGCGTTGTAGAAGGATCAGTTCAGTGCGGGTTTCCATGCCAAAGCGTTCGGTCACTTCGAACAGATAGCTTAGCAAGCGCGCCATCGAAATGTGGCTCGCGTCCATACCAAAGATCGGTTCCCCTACCGCCCGAAGTGCGCGCGCGAATTCATCAACATCTTGGTTTGCAGGGACATAGCCCGCCTCAAAATGAACTTCGGCAACGCGCTGATAATCTTTGCGGATAAAGCCAAACAGAATCTCGGCGTAGACGCGGCGTGTGTATTCATCAATCCGGCCCATGATCCCAAAATCATAGGCAATGATTTCACCACTGGCAGCGACTTTCAGGTTCCCTTGGTGCATGTCACCGTGAAAGAAACCATCGCGCAGCGCATGGTTCAGGAATAGTTGCAGTACACGCGATGCCAGCTCAGTGCGATCATGGCCTGCGGCATCAAGCTGGGCGTTTTCACCGATGCTGGACCCTTCGGCCCAGTCAAGCGTCATCACCCGGCGGCTAGACAGATGCCAGCGTACCAAAGGTACTTGGAACCCTTCGTCTTTCGCTGTGTTTGTCGCGAATTCCGCAGCGGCCGAGCTTTCAAGTCGCAGATCGAGTTCGCCGGCAACAACCCCTTCGAAATGGGTGATCACATCCATCGGGCGCAGGCGCCGGGAAGCGGGGGAAAGAACCTCGATCGCGCGTGCCGCAAAATAGAATGCGTCGACATCCTTACGGAACGCTTTTTCGATACCGGGTCGCAAAACCTTGACGGCAACAGCTTCGCCAGTGTCGGCCAGATGGGCCTTGTGGACCTGCGCCAGAGATGCGGCAGCAACCGGTTCCGAGAAGGTCGAGAATAGCACATCGGTTGACGCGCCCAGTTCGCTTTGGATTGCGGTTTTAGCTTCCTCCATTGAGAACGGCGGCAGCTTGTCTTGCAGGACGCGCAGTTGCGCAGCCATATCTTCACCAACGACATCCGGTCGCGTCGAAAGAACCTGACCAAATTTGATATATGCAGGGCCCAGCGCGGTCAGTGCCCGCGTGACCGGGGGCATATTCACGTCGCCTTTGTAGCCTAACCATTGAAACGGCCAGACCAGCGTGCGGAACGTCATGCGTAATAACGGACCGGCGTCCAAAGCTTCCAAAACGACTTTCATCGCGCCAGTACGTTCGAAGGTAGCGCCCGTACGGATCAGGCGAATGATATTGTGGGGGCCGCGCATATTACAGTTTCCAACCCGAATGCAGCGCCGCAATGCCAAGCGACAGGTTGCGATACTTTGCATTCCCAAAGCCCGCTTTGCGCACCATGTCTAGGAACGTGTCTTGGTCTGGGAAGTTGCGGATGGATTCCACAAGATATTGATAGCTGTCCCGATCCCCAGCTATCAGCTGGCCCATTTGCGGGATGACATTGAACGAATAGGCGTCATATGCGGCCTGCATCATCGGGTTCGGCAGTTGGCTAAATTCCAGAACCATCAAGCGGCCACCCGGTTTCAATACGCGGTAAGCCTCGTTCAGGGCTTCTTGGGGGCGGGTGACGTTCCGGATGCCAAAGCTGATCGTGTAAACGTCAAAGGTGTTCGATTCGAACGGCAGCGCCATCGCATCGCCAACCACCCAATCAAGACTGTCCGACATGCGTTCTGCCTCGGCGCGTTTGCGGCCTTCGACAAGCATGGATTCGGTAATATCCAGAACGGTTGAATGCCCGTGGCCCGCACGTTTCAGGAACCGGAATGAAATATCACCAGTGCCGCCAGCAACATCCAACAACCGTTGGCCGGGGCGAGGGGCAAGCCAATCCATCATCGCGTCTTTCCAGACCCGGTGGATACCAACCGACATCACGTCGTTCATAATGTCGTATTTGCTCGCCACCGAGGAAAACACGCCCTGCACGCGGCCTGCTTTTTCGCCCTCGGGTACGGTTTCAAACCCAAAGTGGGTGGTGTTCTCTGGCTTGTCGGTCATGTCATTCTTTCGCCCGAATACTGTCCCAAACGGGTTATACGGACTTGGTCCAATAGACAAACTGTCAATGTGACACGGGAGGTCGGCACAGCATTGCTAGATATTATTTTTGTCGTTTTGGGTTTCTTATTTTGCGGCGCAGTCATTTTCGGTTTCCATTATCTTCGGTTTTTGACCGCGCGGCGTATGAATAAATGGACAAATCAGCGCGACAGCGAAGGCCAAGAGGTCGAACAGACGGGTTTTGCCAAGACACAGCTTAGCAATCTCCCGATGGATGTTGGGTTTGTTGCAGGGGTTGGCAAGAACGCCGAACCAAATATGACACTGAATGAAACGATCCTGCGTCCAACAATTGGCATGCGGCTGATTAGTATCGTAATCGGCGGCGCCATACTGTGGATGACTTGGTTGGCTGGAACGGAATACATTCCCGACGTTCCATTTATGAAAGAAGGACTAAGCGCCGTTGTCGCGTATAGCCTGCTTTATACGAACCTATATGAACTGCGCTATGATCAGCATGGCATCATTCACAAGGATTGGTTGCTACGCGAGGTCGATTTTCGCTGGAAGGATATTATGTCAATCCGGGATAACGGGCAGTACGCCTATGTCCTGCGATTAGAGAGCGGAAGAAAGACCGAGGTGATGAAATACCTTGTCGGCATCCGTCCCTTCCTTACATATGCAAGGGAACAAATCGCAAAGAATAACAGGATGTAATGCCCGAACTTCCCGAAGTTGAAACCGTCAAAGCTGGCATCGCCCCCGCAATGGCAGGGCAGGTGATTGCGCAAGCCGATATCAACCGGCCCGACCTGCGTTGGCCGTTTCCTGAAAACATGTCGGCACGATTAACGGGCAAACGTGTGCTTGGGCTGCGCAGGCGATCCAAATACATCTTGGCTGATCTTGATAGCGGGGAAACGCTGCTGATCCATCTTGGTATGTCGGGGCGGATGTTGGTGTCTGGCGTAAAAGTCGGTGAATTTCATCATCCGCATCCTGTTCCCGCCAAACATGACCATGTCGTGCTTCACATGGAAAACGGCGCGCGCATTACCTTTAACGATGCGCGTCGGTTTGGCGCGATGGATTTGCTGGATACCGCGACACAAGAAGACCACTGGCTAATCCGCGACATCGGGCCTGAACCACTGGGCAACGCATTTGACGAAACTTATTTGGTTGAACGGCTTAAGGGTAAGAACACACCAATAAAATCCGCGCTGCTTGATCAGGGAATCGTCGCTGGCTTGGGCAATATCTATGTTTGCGAGGTTCTGTTTCGCGCGGGCATCCACCCCAAGCGAAAAGCGGGCCAAATCAGCGCCAAGCGCGTGGCGAGTTTGGTTCCCGTTATCCGCGATGTTTTGTCCGAAGCAATCGCCGCAGGCGGGTCATCTTTGCGCGATTACCGGCAATCGGACGGCGAGCTTGGATATTTTCAGCATGTCTTTCAAGTCTATGATCAAGAAGGAAAAACATGCGTAACCGACGGATGTAAAAAAACAATTCAGCGAATCGTTCAGTCGGGACGCTCGTCCTTTTTTTGTCCGCAATGCCAAAGATAACTTGCACCATGTGTCGCCTTTGCTAATCACTAGCGTAGTCCGTGGTAACAGGAAGCACTTGAATGGCCTTTGAGAAAATCATCGTAGAAGTCAGCGATTCTGTAGCGACTATCACTCTGAACCGCCCAAATGCGATGAATGCGCTGAATGGCCAATTGCTGCGCGAACTGTGCACAGCGCTTGAAGAAGCCGATGCAAACGACAAAGTGCGCTGCATCATTGTTACCGGATCCGAAAAGGCATTTGCTGCTGGTGCGGACATTGCTGAAATGTCCGACAAAAGCTTTGTCGAAATGTACACGACTCGGTTCTTCGAAAATGAAACCGACCGTTTTAACCGCACACGTAAACCGATCATCGCCGCTGTCGCAGGCTATGCGCTGGGCGGTGGCTGCGAATTGGCGATGATGTGTGATTTCATTATTGCCGCTGATAACGCGAAATTCGGTCAGCCTGAAATCAACCTTGGTGTTATCGCTGGGATTGGTGGCACACAGCGTTTGACGCGCTTTGTCGGCAAGTCAAAGTCGATGGAAATGCACCTGACCGGGCGTTTCATGGATGCCGATGAGGCAGAGCGTAGCGGGCTTGTGAGCCGCGTCGTTCCTGCGAAAAAGCTAATGTCCGAAGCACGTTCAGCAGCTGAAAAGATCGCTGAGAAATCACAAATCGCCGCAATTGCTGCCAAAGAAGCAGTCAATCGCGCCTATGAAACCACACTGGCCGAAGGCCTGAATCATGAACGCCGCCTGTTCCAGTCGCTCTTCGCGACTGAGGACCAATCCGAAGGAATGGCCGCGTTCTTAGAGAAGCGTGAACCGCAGTTCCGCGACCGGTAGCCAGCCTCGCATCCTAATGCGATCTGTTTAGCCACCATTTTGCCGTATCGATTACCTGTTTTTGCCGCAATGCAGTTCGAGGGTTGCAAGTGAATAACTTGTATCAACTTAACGGATTGTTTCGACACAACGCCATGTTCTGAGATAAGGATTGAAATGACCTTCATGACGCTTAAAAAAACTGCGTTTGTGACTAGTATTCTGAGTATCCTCCACCCCGCCACGCTGTACGCAGGGCAAACATCAACTTCTGCAACTGATCAGGTTGTTCTTACAGAGCAAACCGAGATCATCATCGATATGGGCGCCGCAAATCGCGTCATCGCTGCCGATTTGCTTCGAACCCTTTCCCAAGAAATTCCTGCAGCGGTTTGCTATCTTCATCATGATGTTGATGTCGAAGAAGCATCCGAACTGTTAGGCAAAAGCATCGCGCGGTTTGACGAGACCGTTCTCGCGCTGCTGCACGGCGATGAATCGCGCGGTATTATCGGCCCCGAGACCCTTTTCAAAGTAGCACGAGAGATCGAAGCGCTGATCGTCGCATGGGAGCCGATCCACGATGCGGCCTTAACCGTTTTGACCGACCCGAGTGACAGAGCAGCGGTCGAAGTCGTCTACGATTCGGCCGACCGAATGTTAGATCAAACTTACCATCTGCTCAGCGAAATCGAAGCCGAGTATTCGAACCCTGTTGAACTGCTACAATCCGACATGCTGTTGTTAGAAGTGTCTGGCCGTTTGGCTATGATGACACAGCGGATGGCATATGAGGCATGCCGGGTATGGTCCAGCGAAGGTGACGCCGCCTTGATTGAAGATCTTCAAAAGACGATCGGTCAGTTCGAGGTTGGCATGCGTGCATTGACTGATGGGATGCCTGAACTGGGTATTAAACCCGCACCGACTCCGGAAATCGCAGAGAACCTGAAACATGTCGCCTCGGACTGGTCTGTGATCAACGGTTATCTGGAAACCGTGATTTCGGGCACAGAGATGAGCGTGGACGACCGCGCGAATCTCTATCACTTGCTTGCGGTAAAGCTGCATAAGGTCGAAGAACTCGAAGACTTGTATCAAGCTTACTCAAAGCGCGTGTACTAACGCGGATCAAAAATGGCGTTGCATTGCTAGGGAATCTGGCTTATGCGGCGCCTCATACATGCGTGTGAGGCCCGCTTTGGCCAGATCAACCGGTTCTGAACCCGGTCGGGGCTTATTACGCTAGTGAATTTTAATTTGACCCGACGAAGGGAAAGACCAAATGGCAAACACACCTCAGGCGAAAAAACGCGCCCGTCAAAACGAAGCCCGCTTTGCAGTAAACAAAATGCGCCGTTCGCGCATCCGTACTTACCTGCGTTTCGTTGAAGAAGCGATTGCTTCAGGCGACCAAGCTGCAGCTGCAGCTGCTCTGAAAGCAGCTCAGCCAGAGCTGATGCGCGGCGTCACAAAAGGCGTTGTTCACAAGAACACAGCAGCACGTAAAATCTCTCGCTTGGCATCGCGCGTTAAGGCGCTCGGCTAAGTTTTTCGATTCTACCCAGCGATGGGTGGCGGAATATTGCTAAAAGACGCGTCCTTTCTGGGCGCGTCTTTTTTTGTGCAAGTGTTGTCAAATTACGATTGTTTGTTGTGTTTTCTGCGGGCTCGTAGATTCTTTTCGCGCATTCTTAGAGTCAAGTACGATGTTCTGTTGAAGCGTCCGCAGCGAGCTTGCTAGTTTGCCCAAGCGATTCACATCGTTCCGGGGGGACATGGAGAGTTTGCATTGAAATATCGTTGAGCGTACGTGGCAATCGCCCGCGCACTTGGTCATTCTTTGTCGAACTTCATGCAATACTGGCGGGCAGGTTCATGCATCACTTGAATTCTGTCCAACGGGTTTGTGTCTGTACGGTTACCAAGGGCTGCTCTTTGGTGGTTTTACAGTTTGTGTTCTTCTATCTGCCGCTCAGGTGCCTGAGATCGACATTGGTCGGCTCAATGCATCCAGGCCTTTGGATTTGGTAAAAGATATCTTGTTTGAGACGGGTACGCTCAAGCACCGGGATTCTTTTGTCTACGGAAATGTGTAGCGCATGCACGAGGCAAACCTCGTGTAAAGAACGGCATGTGTTTGGGGACAGAAGATAAAGATGACGAACGAAACTTGGGCAACGGTACAGACGAAACTTAAGGGCGCACTTGGGGCGAACAATTTTTCAAGCTGGATCGAGCCACTGGAATTTTCCAAACTATCCGCCGGTGTTGTGACATTTAACGTACCAACCAACTTTATCGGCAACTACGTGTCCCAGAACTTTGGCGACCAGATCATTTACCACATGAACCAGATGGGCGAATCTGTACGCCGTTTGGAATTCACTGTGCCGACACAAACGCGCGCCGTGCCCGCTGCCGCCCCAGCAGCTGTTGCCGCCCCTGCGCCAAAGCCGACCGCGACCGAAGACATCTCGGGCTCGCCGCTTGATTCGCGTTTTAAGTTCGATACTTTTGTTGTCGGTAAGCCCAACGAACTGGCCCACGCCGCTGCGCGCCGCGTTGCTGACGGCGGCCCCGTCACATTCAACCCACTGTTCCTTTATGGTGGCGTTGGTCTGGGTAAGACCCACTTGATGCACGCCATCGCACACGAACTCAAAGTACGCTCACCAGAGCTAAACGTACTTTATCTCTCCGCAGAACAGTTCATGTACCGTTTCATCACTGCTTTGCGCGAACGCAAGATGATGGACTTTAAACAGCTATTCCGCTCGGTTGATGTTCTGATGGTCGACGATGTTCAGTTCATCGGTGGCAAAGACAGCACCCAAGAAGAATTCTTTCACACGTTCAACGCGCTCGTTGATGGTCAAAAACAGATCATCATCTCGGCTGACCGTGCACCCGGCGAAATCAAAGACCTTGAAGAGCGTATTAAGTCGCGTCTGCAGTGTGGCTTGGTCGTTGACCTGCACCCGACCGACTACGAACTGCGCCTTGGCATCCTGCAGTCCAAAGTCGAAGTTTACGCCGCGCAATATCCTGATCTGGCGATCGCACCTGGCGTTCTGGAATTCCTTGCTCACCGTATTTCAACCAACGTGCGCGTTCTTGAGGGCGCATTGACCCGCCTGTTCGCATTCGCGTCGCTTGTTGGTCGTGAAATCACACTGGAACTGACCCAAGACTGCCTGTCAGATGTTCTCAAAGCATCAGATCGCAAAGTCACCGTCGAAGAAATCCAGCGTAAAGTATCTGAACACTACAACATCCGCCTGTCCGACATGATCGGGCCAAAGCGCGTGCGCAACTATGCACGCCCACGTCAGGTCGCGATGTATCTGGCCAAGACCATGACTAGCCGTTCTTTGCCTGAAATCGGACGCCGTTTTGGTGGCCGCGATCACACCACAGTCATGCATGGTGTGCGCCGGATCGAAGAACTGAAAGTCACCGATAGTCAGATCGCAGACGATCTTGAATTGCTGCGTCGCGCGCTGGAAGAATAAGTCCAGCGCTTGACGCCGGTGCGCCCATCGTCAACAGTCCAACAAAACGCTTGAGCCCCACGGAAAATACAGTACATTTTCCGTCCCGGTGGCTCTCGCCACCAAGATATGCGGAGCATTGGGACATGAAAATCAGCATCGAACGCGGAGCCCTCCTTAAGGCCGTCGCACAAGCCCAATCGGTCGTCGAACGACGCAATACAATCCCAATTTTGGCAAACGTGCTGATCGAAGCCGAAGGTGACTCTGTCCAGTTCCGCGCGACCGATCTAGATATCGAAGTCGTTGACCGCGCCCCAGCCATGGTTGAACGCGCTGGCGCGACCACAGTGTCTGCCGTGACGCTGAACGAAATCGTGCGCAAACTGCCTGATGGGGCCTTGGTATCACTGACCGAAGATAGCGCATCTGGCCGCCTGACAATCGAAGCAGGTCGTTCAAACTTCTCGCTCGCGACGCTGCCAAAAGAAGACTTTCCAGTCATGGCGACGTCTGAATATGCTGCGAACTTCTCGGCACCTGCGCCGGTTCTGCGTCGCCTTTTCGACAAATCCAAATTTGCCATCTCAACCGAAGAAACCCGTTACTATCTGAACGGCGTTTACATGCACGTCGCTGACGGCGACGGCGGCAAGGTACTGCGCTGCGTGGCGACAGATGGTCACCGTTTGGCACGCATTGATGCGGAACTGCCCGAAGGCGCTGCTGAAATGGCTGGCGTCATCGTCCCACGGAAGACAGTCGGCGAGTTGCGCAAGCTGCTTGATGACGACGACATGCAGATCGCGGTGTCCGTGTCGGAAACAAAAATCCGCTTTGCGACACCTGACATCACCCTGATCTCAAAGGTCATCGACGGGACATTCCCAGACTACACGCGTGTCATTCCGCAAGGAAACACACGCAAGATGGAAGTCGACGCCAGCGAATTCGCAAAGGCCGTCGACCGTGTGGCAACCGTATCATCCGAGCGTTCGCGCGCGGTGAAACTGTCACTCGACGAAGATCGCCTGATCCTTTCCGTGAACTCACCTGACAGCGGTGCTGCCGAAGAAGAACTGGCTGTTGCTTACGGTGATGAGCGTCTGGAAATTGGCTTCAACGCGAAATACCTACTGGAAATCGCCAGCCAAGTTGACCGCGAGAATGCTGTTTTCATGTTCAACTCGTCGGGTGATCCGACGCTGATGCGCGAAGGCAACGACATGTCTGCCGTCTACGTCGTCATGCCGATGCGCGTTTGAAGCGGACAGGTTTCGTAGAAACATTGCGCAAGGGTTTGGCTCAAATCCTTGCGGCCAGATATGACTAAGCTCGCTATCTCAGAACTGGTGCTGTCGCACTTTCGATCGCACAAGCGGGCGGTGTTAGAGCTTGATCCGCGCCCATTGGCCATTTTTGGACCCAACGGCGCGGGCAAAACCAACCTCATCGAAGCTGTTTCATTGTTGTCGCCCGGTCGCGGTCTGCGTCGTGCAGCGGCAGATGATCTGACACGTAGGCCAGAGGCGCTTGGTTGGAAGGTCACTTCAGTTCTGCAATCACTGCACCAAACCCATGAGCTAGAAACCTGGGCCGAAGCAGGCAGCGCCCGCCAATTGCGCATCGATGGCAAAGCATCGGCGCAGGTCGCTCTTGGTCGCATCGCGCGAATTTTATGGCTGGTGCCTTCGATGGATCGGCTTTGGATCGAAGGGGCCGAAGGGCGGCGTCGGTTCCTTGACCGCGCGACGCTTAGCTTTGAACCAAGCCATGCCGAAGCAGTATTGTCCTATGAAAAGGCGATGCGCGAACGGAACCGCCTGCTCAAGGACATGGTACGCGACTCCCATTGGTACACGGCTCTCGAATCCCAAATGGCAGAGGCGGGCACAGCGATCCAAGCCAACCGTCAGCACGCCATCGCTGAACTGACCGCCGCGCAACAGGCCACGACCACAGCCTTTCCAACCGCCGATCTGACGCTGACCAGCCCGGACCCAATTCCCGATGACCTGCAGGCAGCTTTCACAAATAACCGTGGGCGTGATATGGCGGCAGGGCGCACCTTGATCGGGCCGCACCGCGCCGATCTGCACGCCGTTTTTGCCGATAAAGGCGTCGACGCAAAGGATTGTTCGACCGGTGAACAAAAGGCGCTGCTCATCAGTCTGATCCTTGCCAACGGTCGTGCGCTTGCCCGCGATTTTGGCGCACCGCCGATCCTGCTGCTGGACGAAGTCGCCGCCCACCTTGACGCGACGCGTCGGGCCGCGCTTTATGATGAAATATGCAGCCTTGGCGCACAGGCATTTATGACCGGAACGGGGCCAGAGCTATTTGCTGAACTAGGCGACCGCGCCCAATACGCCGAAGTAACTGAAATCGAAGGGCAATCGACCCTGACCCGAAAGGAAAGCCTATGACACCGCAACGTGTGACATTGATTACCCTTGGCGTAGCAGACCTTGAGCGGGCCAAATCATTTTACGGCACACTTGGCTGGACCCTACATTCCGAAACAGAAGGCGTGGTGTTCTACCAAATCAACGGCATGGTTCTGGGGTTCTTTGGGTTAGAACCACTGGCCAAGGACCAAGGACGACCTGACGCCAAACTGGGTACCGGCGCAATGACACTTGCGCAAAATTTCGAAACCGAAGCCGAGGTTGATGCAGCTTATTCTGCGGCACTTGCGGCAGGAGCGACTGCACTTAAGGCACCGGAAAAGGTGTTTTGGGGCGGTTATTCCGGCTATTACGCAGATCCAGACGGCCACGTCTGGGAGGTCGCACACAACCCATTCTGGCCGCTTAATGAGGATGGTAGCCTGACCTTACCCACCCCATGACGATATCCATCGAAAACATCAATGAACTTGATCTGACGCCGCAGACTGACGCTGAAATCGCGGCGCTGTTGGGTGCGGCTTTCGATACGGGATTTAGCGGGCGATCCTACTATCGGCAGCGGCACCACCTACGCCTTTTGGCGCGTGATGGCGATGTATTGGCTGGGCATGTGGCCCTGCTGTACCGCGCTATTCAATCGCGTGGTCAGTTGATCCCGATCATTGGTCTGGCCGAGGTCGCCACCGCGAGCACCCATCGGGGCCAAGGCATTGCACGCACGCTGATCACACAATCGCTTCAAATCGCACAAGACAGCCAAGCACAGTTTGCGCTGCTTTTTGGCGATCCCGCGCATTACAACCGCTATGGATTTCGCACGGCGCAAAACCAACTGCGCCAATTGGACCTAAAGGACGGTCATTCGTCTGGGGTCACTACGGCACCGGACGGCGGCTTTATGGTTGCACCCACAGGTCATTTGGAGTGGGATGACACTGCCGAAGTCGACCTCATGGGGCATGAATTTTAATGACGATCAGCCCTTACGAGCTCATGCTCTATGCCTCGGCGCTCTTTGTTTTGTTCCTTACCCCCGGTCCGGTTTGGGTCGCACTGCTTGCGCGGTCAATGTCGGGTGGTTTTCAGGCAGCTTGGCCACTGGCGATGGGCGTCGCGATTGGTGATATCCTCTGGCCCTTGGTCGCCGTCTTGGGCGTTAGCTGGTTGGTGTCCGAATTCGCAGGTTTCATGGATGTGCTGCGCTGGGTTGCGGTGATCGTATTTCTACTCATGGGCGCTCTGCTAATTAAGAACGCTGACAAGTCACTCAGCAGCAACAGCCGCCTGACACGTCCCGGCATGTGGGCTGGGTTCTTAGCAGGGCTAGCGGTCATTATCGGCAACCCAAAGGCCGCGCTATTCTATATGGGCATCCTGCCGGGGTTCTTTGATCTGACCCAAATGACAACGCTAGATATCATTGCGATCTGCACGCTTAGCTTTGTTGTTCCACTGACTGGAAACCTGATTTTGGCACTGTCCGTTGACCGCGTGCGCGGGTTCTTAAAATCCCCCACAGCGGTGCGGCGGTTGAACCTCTCAGCGGGTTGGCTACTGATCGGAGTCGCCTGCGTTATCGCGCTGACTTAGCATCGGCTGAAAACCACAAAATCTTGTGTCATTTGCGTGACAAACTTCCGTAAACCGCATATATTTTGCGCATAAAGACACGGGAAAAGTTACATGGTCGACGACAATAAAAATCCAGAAGAATACGGCGCCGATTCGATCAAAGTTCTCAAGGGCTTAGAGGCAGTTCGCAAGCGCCCCGGAATGTATATCGGGGACACAGACGATGGCTCTGGCCTGCACCACATGGTGTACGAAGTCGTGGACAACGGCATTGATGAGGCGCTCGCTGGTCACGCGGACCATGTTTACGTAAAAATTAACGCTGATGGCTCAGTCACCGTCGGTGATAACGGGCGCGGAATTCCCGTGGGCATCCACGAAGAAGAAGGCGTTTCCGCGGCCGAAGTTATCATGACCCAGCTGCACGCTGGTGGTAAGTTCGATAGCAACTCTTACAAGGTATCTGGCGGTCTGCACGGCGTGGGTGTTTCCGTTGTGAACGCCCTGTCTGATTTCCTTGAACTGCGCATCTGGCGCGATGGCAAAGAACACTACGCCCGGTTCGAAGGCGGCTTTACCACCGAACACCTAAAGGTCATGGGCGATGCCGATGGCCGCAAAGGGACCGAGGTCACATTCCTTGCCTCGACCGAGACATTCAGCAACCGTGATTTTGAATTCCACACGCTGGAAAAGCGCCTGCGCGAACTTGCGTTCCTGAACTCTGGCGTGCGGATCATCCTCGAAGATTTGCGCCCGGCCGAGCCTTTGAAGGCAGACCTGTTCTACGAAGGCGGCGTCAAAGAATTCGTTAAATATCTCGACCGCTCCAAAACGCCACTGATGGAAGAACCCATTTATGTGACCGGCGAACGTGACGATATCGGCGTCGAAGTCGCGATGTGGTGGAACGACAGCTATAACGAAATGGTTCTGCCATTCACCAACAACATCCCGCAGCGCGACGGCGGTACGCACCTTGCCGGTTTCCGTGGCGCACTCACCCGCGCGATCACGAAATATGCGACTGAAACCGGTATTTCCAAAAAGGAAAAGGTTTCACTGACAGGCGACGACGCCCGCGAAGGTTTGACCTGCGTACTGTCCGTCAAAGTACCCGATCCGAAATTCTCGTCGCAGACCAAAGACAAACTGGTCAGTTCCGAAGTCCGCCCAGCCGTTGAAAACCTGATGGGTGAAAAGCTGAACGAATGGTTCGAAGAAAACCCAGCCGTTGCCAAGTCGATCATCAGTAAAATCGTCGAAGCTGCGGCAGCCCGAGAGGCCGCACGTAAAGCCCGCGAAATTCGTCGTAAATCAGCGATGGATGTGAACTTTAACGCATCCAAGCTCAAAGACTGTTCTGAAAAAGACCCGTCCAAAACCGAAGTCTTCCTAGTGGAAGGTGACTCTGCTGGTGGTTCCGCACAAACGGGCCGTGATCGTCAGACACAAGCGATTTTGCCGCTGAAAGGTAAAATCCTGAACGTTGAACGCGCACGTTTCGATCGGATGCTGAACTCTCAGGAAATCGGTACGCTGGTGATGGCGCTGGGTACAGGCATCGGGCGCGACGAATTCAACATCGATAAGCTGCGCTATCACAAAGTCATCATCATGACCGATGCTGACGTCGACGGCGCCCACATCCGTACGCTTTTGCTGACGTTCTTCTTCCGTCAGATGCCAGAACTGATCGAAGGCGGGTACCTCTATATCGCGCAGCCACCGCTTTACAAAGTGACGCGCGGCAAGTCCGAAGTGTACCTCAAAGATCAGGCTGCGATGGATGAATATCTGATCGAACAAGGCATTGATGGCGCGATGCTGCGTCAGGGTAACGGCGAAGAAATCGCTGGTGCCGACCTGCGCCGTGTCGTTGATGAGGCACGCCAGCTTAAGCGCGTGTTGGACGCATTCCCAACGCATTATCCACGTCACATTCTTGAACAGGCTGCAATTGCGGGTGCCTTTGTGCCCGGCGCAGTTGACCAAGACCTGCAAGGCACCGCTGACCGTGTTGCGCAACGTCTGGACCTGATCGCGCTTGAATGGGAACGCGGCTGGCAAGGGCGCATCACCCAAGACAAAGGTATGCGCTTGGCGCGTATCCTGCGCGGGGTCGAGGAAGTTCGCACACTCGACGGAGGCATGCTGCGGTCGGGCGAGGCGCGTAAAACAGGTACATTCACCAAGAGCCTACAAGACGTCTACAACCTGCCTGCAACATTGGTACGCAAGGACCGCAGCCAGCTGATTCACGGACCTCTGGACCTGCTTAAGGCGATCCTTGAAGAGGGCGAAAAAGGGCTATCGCTCCAGCGCTACAAAGGTCTGGGCGAGATGAACCCCGATCAGCTATGGGAAACCACGCTTGACCCAGATGCACGCACCCTGCTGCAAGTGAAAGTCGAAGATGTCGCCGAAGCCGACGATCTATTCACCAAGCTAATGGGTGACGTGGTCGAACCACGTCGCGAATTTATCCAAAACAACGCGCTGAACGTGGAACATTTGGATTTCTAATTGATTTGGGGCAACGCCGATTCTGTGCGTTGCTCCATACTTTCCTTCATAATGGAAAACACGGCCGCGATTTGAACTGCATCGCTTGACGCATTTGAGGTCAAAATGTTCGAGATTCTGGCTGATCGTACATACCGTCACCTATTCCTGTCTCAGGTCGTTGCGCTATTGGGCACCGGGCTTGCGACGGTCGCGCTTGGGCTGCTTGCCTTTGATTTGGCGGGCGAAGGGGCGGGCATGGTTCTGGGAACCGTGTTTACGATCAAAATGGTGGCCTACGTCGGGATAGCCCCAATTGCTGGTGCGTTCGCTGATCGGGTGAACCGGCGGGCCCTGCTTGTTTGGTTGGATATCGTTCGCGGCGGCGCCGCGCTTTGCCTGCCCTTCGTGTCCGAGATCTGGCAAATTTACGTTTTGATCTTCCTTCTGCAATCAGCCTCGGCGGCTTTCACGCCAACATTTCAGGCCACAATTCCCGACGTCCTTCCTGACGAAGCACGCTATACCCGCGCGCTTTCGCTATCTCGTCTGGCCTACGATATCGAAAACATTGTATCTCCGACGCTTGCAGCATTGTTGCTCGCACTCATGAGCTACAACACGCTTTTCTTTGGAACAGTCGCAGGCTTTGCAGCTTCGGCGCTATTGGTCGTCTCGGTTGCGTTACCCAGCCCGAAACCCACAGAATCGCGCGGCATCTATGACCGGACAACGCGGGGCCTTCGCATATATCTGGCGACACCGCGACTTCGCGGACTCTTGGGATTGAACCTGGCGGTATCAAGCGCAGGCGCGATGGTTCTGGTGAATTCAGTTGTCCTCGTGCGGTCCGATTTGGGGCTTAACGAAAGCGCGCTGGCATGGACGATGTTCGCTTTTGGGGCGGGTTCGATGACTACCGCGCTACTCTTGCCATCGGTGCTTGATCACTTGCCGGACCGCCCCGTGATGATCACGGGTGCGTTCACGCTCGTCACGGCGCTTGTTGGCCTGGCTGTTGCGATTGTCGTCGTCGGGTTGACGTGGTCGATCCTTCTTATGGCTTGGGTGGTCGTGGGGCTGGGCTATTCGGCCGTGCTGACATCGTCGGGTCGGCTCTTGCGGCGGTCGGCGCACACTGAAGACAGGCCAGCAGTTTTTGCAGCCCAATTCGCGCTGTCTCACGCGTGTTGGTTGGTTGCTTATCCGCTTTCAGGCTGGCTGATGGCAGCATTCGGTACGGTGACTGCGCTAATTGCTTTGGCTGGTTTGGCAACGGCAGGAATTGTGGTGGCACTTCGGGTTTGGCCTGCAGATGACCCGGAAATTGTGGAACATACCCACGACAACCTTCCGCTTGATCACCCACATCTACAGGGTCATCGGCATCACGCCCACGCTTTGGTTATCGACGATACACACCCGCGCTGGGGATCACAGTTCTAGCGTGACTTAGGGCTTGCGCCACTTGGCGAAAACAACTGGCGCAATCGCAATGACCAGCGTGATCCGAAAAATATGCATTACCGAAACATAGGTCACGTCTTGGTCCAGCGCGAGCGCAAGCAAAGACATCTCGGTCAGGCCACCCGGTGAATAGGCAAGGAAGGCTTGGCTTGTTGGGATGCCATTCGGCCAAGCAATAATCACCGCAAACACCACCGCCACGACCAGCATCGCAAGCGACGCCATCGCCGCCAGCGCAAGGTCGCGACCAACCTCTGCCACGCTTGAACCGGCAAAACGTGTGCCAATGATCGTGCCAATCGTGATCTGCGCGATGATGATCAGCAGGGTTGGCGGCGCGACCGTGACCCAACCAATGATATGGGCTGCACCACTCAGGATCATGGGACCAAACACAGGTGCCGCAGGCAGGCCAATGCGGTTGCCAAGCCACGTGCCAGCCACCGCGCAAACGCCCAAAATGGCATAATCCGCCCATGTCAGCGCATCTAATTGCACCCAATTCGATGCGCTTGGTGATCCACTTGTCACACCCAAAACCAGCCCAAAGAAAAGGGCAACAAAAACAATAACAACCAAAATACGGGCCGCATGGGCAAGCGCGATCTTGCGTTCGTCACCACCCGCTTCGGCGCCCAGCATCAGCATTTCGTTGATGCCGCCGGGCATCGCTGCATAAAACGCTGTCACCGTGTCATAGCCGCCTAACCGACGATATACAGTAAACGACGCCGCAGACGCGCAAGCCAAAAACACTGGCAACAAAAGCAGCGTCAAAATCCATGACTGCAGTAGCCCGAACACTTCGGCAGTCACGCCAGACCCCAGCAAAACGCCGATCACAGGAATGACCATAGGGCGCAAACGCGCTGGCGCTCGTACGGGCAAATGGCCCATTGCCGCAATCGTATTGCCGATCATCGGACCCAACATCCAAGGTAGCGGCAACCCCACCGAATAGGCAGCAACACCACCAATAATCCCGATCAACAAGGCCAGCATTTGGGTGCTTAGCCCAGCAACACGTTGATCGGTCAGGGGCATTTTTTGTCCTTTTGGCAATGGGGTACACAGTTGCAATATGCCGCGCGTATCGTAGGGTCAACGTGTGGCGGCTATGCAGTCGGTGCATGTATTTTTAGAAAGACGATTTGATGGAAAACTTTGGTCCAGCGACGTTTGGTACGCTGAACGCAGATGATTACGACGCGCTGCACGATCCCGGCACAACGACCGAGACTGTCGAACTCATCGCTCAGCTTGCGCCTGCGCATGGCAAATTGCTTGAACTTGCGATTGGCACAGGGCGCATCGCCTTGCCGCTCGCGCAAATGGGGTTTGATGTTACGGGAATCGAAGGATCCCCTGACATGGTCGCGAAGATGCGGGAAAAACCCGGGTCTGACGCGATCCAGACGGTGATTGGCGATATCGCTGATGTGGATATCACAGGTGAATTCGACCACGCGTTCTTGGTCTTTAACACACTGTTCAGCCTGACAAGCCAAGAGGCGCAGATACGTTGCTTTGCCAATACGGCCAAGCGGCTAAAGCCGGGCGGCACGTTTCTGATCGAAACCTTTGTCCCGAACTTTACCGGGTTCACAGAAAACCAAAGGGTAAAAACAAAGCACCTCGATATGAACTCTGTCTGGATCGAAGCCGTGACAAATGACCCGGTCAATCAGGTCTTTGAATTTCAGCGCATTCGGATCACCCAAGACGGCACAAAGTTGGTGCCATTGCCCATGCGTTACGCCTATCCACCAGAGCTGGACCTGATGGCGCGGCTTGCGGGGCTGCGGTTAAAGCATCGTTGGGGTGGTTGGGATAAATCCGCCTTTACTGCCGAAAGCAAATTCCATGTGTCAGTCTATGAAAAGCCAGCGGACTAGTTGATCCAGATTGGGCCGATCAACAAGAACAAGCAGCTGATTGCGCCAATGACTGGGATAAAGATTGGCACGGTAAAAATGCCGTCCGGCACGGGGTCGCCGCGCCATTTCACGCGTACCAGCGCCATGTTGACCAACACAAATATCGCAAGAATGATTTGTGAAGTCAGCGAGACCAGAAAATCCAGCGGAACGATCAGTGCCGATACCAGCATGGCACTTGTAATGATGATGGTAGCATTAAGTGGTGTGCGGCGCTTTGGGTCGACGCGTCCTAAGACCGGTGGCAGCTTGCCACCTTTCGCAAGGCCGTATGTTACGCGTGCAGCCATGATGATCTCAATCACGACGCCGTTCATTGTGGCGACAATGGCGATCAACGTAATCGCAAACGGGGACATGCCCGTTAAGCGTTCGAACAAAAGGCCAATCGGGGCTTTGGACGCGATCAGCTCTTCTTGGGGCAGCGCGCGAACGGCGACCAGCATGACAAAGAAATAGATGACCGTCACAACGGCCAACGAAATCCCAATCGCCCAAGGCATTATCTTGCGAGGGTTCCTGGCTTCTTCAGCAAGGTTCACGACGTTGTCGAACCCAATGAACGCAAAAAAGGCGATCAGGCTGGCGCTAAGCACCCCAGTCATTGCAAAACCGTCTGAAAGCGGTGGAATGACAGTATTGATTTCAGCCATCATTGCGGGGTCAACGCGATACCCGGCATAGATAATGACTAAGAGTCCCAGAATCTCGATCACGGTAAGCACCCCGGCAAAGGTGACGGATTCCTGTACGCCCTTCGCCGCAATCCAACCCATAGTCAGAATGATCGCCGTGACAATTATAGGTTCGGGCAGGGGGACCAATTCAGCCACATATCCCGCACACCCCAAACTGATCGCAGCGCCAGCAATCGTCGCGGCAAAGATGATGGATAGGCCAACACCAAGCGTAAGCCACGACCAGCCAAAGCCAGCTTCGACGTAAACCGCCTCGCCAGCACTTAACGGAATGCGACCTGAAAACTCGGCAAAGCTAAGCGCGCTAAAGGTCATCACGCCAGCGGCGACCAAGAACGCTGCGGGGGCATAGACACCAGCTGCCGCCGCTGCCTCGCCGATCAGAACATAGATGCCCGCCCCAATTGTGATGCCCAGACCGTAAAGAACAAGTAGCGGCAAACCGATTGCGCGGCGCAGCTCGGGTGTCGTCGTATCTGATGGCATAAGGCGTGTTTCCTTGGTTGTGCGATGTCAGCCTATGGCAACACCGCACCCCAAGTCTTGATTCAGATCACAGGCCGCCGATGTGATGCGTGCCGCGCTTCTTCGCGAGCGCGATCTGTTTTTGACGCTCGCGGAATCGCGTTTTGTCTTCTTCGGTGGTCTCATGCGCACATTGGTGACATGCGACGCCTTCTTCGAATTCAGCGCGGTTGCGATCTTCGGGCAGGATCGGGCGGCGGCAGGCATAGCACAACACATGCGGGCCTTCCTTCAATTCATGACCAACGCTCACACGGGCGTCAAAGACGAAACATTCGCCGTCCCATTTGCTTTGCTCTTGAGGGACTTCTTCAAGGTATTTCAGAATGCCGCCCTTCAGGTGGTAAACATCCTCAACACCTTGGCCCATCAGAAAGTTCGTGGATTTTTCACAACGAATGCCGCCGGTGCAGAACATCGCAATACGCTTGTTATGAAAGCGATGCTTGTTTTCTTCCCACCACGCAGGGAATTCGCCAAAGGATTTCGTCAACGGGTCAATCGCCCCGTCAAATGTCCCAATCGCGACCTCATAATCGTTGCGCGTATCAATCACAGCCACATCCGGCGCGCTGATCAATTCGTTCCAATCAGCCGGATCAACATAATGCCCGGTGCCATTCGCAATTGGGTCAACATCGGGTTGGCCCATGGTCACGATCTCGCGCTTCAAGCGGACCTTCATCCGGTGGAACGGCGGCACGCTTGCGGTGCTTTCTTTCCACTCGAAATTGGCACAGCCAGGCAAGGATTGAATATGCGCGATGACCGCATCAATTCCAGCGCGGCTACCAGCGATGGTGCCGTTGATACCCTCTTTGGCGAGCAACAACGTGCCGCTAATCCCCTGCGATTTGCACAGGTCCAAAAGCGGCCCTTGCAACGCGGCAGGGTCTTCGAAACGGGTAAAGTGATATAGTGCAGCTACTGTATACATAGGGATCAGATAATCCTGTTGTTTTGTTAGGGCAAGGGACGCGATGCCGCAATCGCAAGGCCATCGGCCACAGCGGTAAAGGCTTCGGCACGTTCCAGCGCGGCATGAGGAAAGATCGTGGTCATTGCGTTTTCAACAACATGCAGCAGGCTCGACCCACCAACAAAGACGATCTTGCCAATCTGATCGGGGCTTACATCCGCCATGCGCAGGGTTTCAGTCGCGCAAGTGCTGATCTCATCCGCATGATCCGTCAGGATCGCACCCAGCTGTGGCTTGCTAAACCGCGCCCATAGCTCACGCTCAACGACACGCAGATCAATCCCGGCCTCGTTCACATCCGGTTTGTTGATATGGATTTTCCCGGCCTCAACGGCAAAGGCAATATCATGCCCCAATTCCATATCCAGAACCGTATGAAGCCGCGCGAATAGCGCAGGATCAATGCCCAGCTTTGCGAAATCCGCAGCCATACGTTTGTTTTCAGGCGTATAGGTGAACGGGATTTTCTGCCAAGTCGCCAGATCATTAAAGATCGCATTCGGCGCGATATGACGGCCAGAGCCCATCGCATTGCGCACCTCTGCGCCACGACCCAGCAACGGCATGACCTGATCAATGCTAATTGCGCGGTCAAAATCCGTACCGCCGACACGCACACCGTGGCTGGCAATCACGCGGGTATTATCGCCATCGCGCTCAAACACCGAGAAATCTGATGTACCACCGCCAATATCCACGATCAGACCCAGCGTGCCGGCATCAAGCGGACCACTGGCCAACGCCGCGGCTTCGGGCTCGTACATAAAATGCACGTCTTTAAAGCCCGCGATCATATAGGCCTCGCGCAGATCGACCTCGGCCTGCGCATTGCGCGCGTCATCAGATGAATGAAACCGCACCGGACGACCAGACAAGGCAACATCATAGGTCTGCCCTGTCGCTGCCTCGGCTCTTTCACGGATCATGCGCAAAAAACGCGCGACGACTTCGATCAGGGTCAGACGCTCATAAGCAACCTGACGCTTTTCCCGCATCAACGGGGTGCCCAAGACGGACTTCAACGCACGCATAAATCGACCTTCGCGGCCATCAATCAACGCAGCATTCGCAACCGACCCATAGGTCGTGACCTTGCGGTCATAATCAAAAAACACCGAGGTCGGCAGCGTCGTACGCCCCTGCTCAACCTCGATCAAAAACGGACGATCCCCAGCCAGCACACCCGCCGCCGTATTCGAGGTCCCAAAGTCGATACCCAAAACCGCCATGACAACCTCTGTTTTATAAGTGAAAGGTGGGCCGTTTAGGCCATCGAAACGGCGCTTGCAAGCCCTCTGCGGTGCATCCTACGGTGGAAAAAAGGAACGAACGCTATGACCAAGATCATTTGGATGTCTGATCCACATCTGTTCATGGGGCACGTGCGTCGGCCAACTTGCGGAACAGTCCGTGGCATCCCATTCGCAACAATCGGCGCGCTTTCATTCCAAGCACCTGCGCCACGCCCTGAATGGCATTGGGACAGTTTCGCGCAACCTGCCGAGGCACCACACTATGGCGTTTTGTATCTGACGGATGGGGATGTGACGCTCCAGTACACCCAGTTTTGCAGCTATGAGACCGGCATCGAAGACTGACGCCTTTCCAATGTGACACCTCAGCGATACCAATTCCCCATGCAGCGCGTCATGATCACAGGTGGGCCGGGTTCCGGCAAAAGCACGCTCGCCCGGATACTGGGCGATGCAACCGAGTTGCCAATCTTTCACATGGATCAAATCCACTGGAAGCCCGGTTGGGTGCAGCGTGACATGGAAGAACGCGTGCAAATGGCCCGCGCTGTTGAGGCACGCGAAACATGGATATTCGAAGGCGGCTTTTCCGCGACCTACGATAATCGCGCGAGCCGGGCGGATACGCTTATTTGGTTGGACCTACCCGTTATACTGCGGTTTTGGCGCGTCGCGCGGCGATTGCAGAGGGACTATGGGCAAACACGACCCGACATGACCGAAGACTGCCCAGAGGTGTTCCACCAAGAAACCTTTGCTTTCTGGCGTTGGATATTCAGCTCTCGGCGGCGGACGCGCGCAAGGATTAAGCGGTTAATTGCAGAACACCCACATTTGTCTGTTCATCACCTACAAAGCCGCTCGCAGGTCCGCGCGTATATTGCTAGCCTGACTACAAAATAGGAGACCCGACATGATGCACGCCCTTCTTGTGATCGACGTACAAAACGACTTTTGCCCCGGCGGAGCACTTGCCGTCGCTGGTGGCGACGAAATCGTATCGGGGATCAACGCTGCAATGAATGACTTTGACGCGGTCATCCTGACCCAAGACTGGCACCCAGCTGGGCATTCTTCTTTTGCATCGAGCCATGATGCCGAACCAATGTCGCTGATCGAAATGCCCTACGGCCCGCAGGTACTTTGGCCCGATCACTGTATCCAAGGATCAGTCGGAGCGAATTTCCACCCGAACTTGACGGTTGACCGGGCCGATATGGTTATCCGCAAAGGCTACAATCCCGCCATCGACAGCTATTCCGCGTTCTTTGAAAACGACCACAAAACGCCAACGGGCCTAGAAGGGTACCTGCGGACACGTGGCATCGACACACTCACACTGGTCGGACTGGCCACAGACTTTTGCGTTAACTACTCAGCCGTGGACGCAGCCAAGCTTGGGTTTAATGTCAGCGTCCAAATGGACCTCTGCCGGGCCATCGACTTTGACGGGTCCCTCGCTGCCGCCATCGACGGGATGCGCGCCGCCGGCGTTGATGTCACATAACCATCAAGTCAGGATACGCGTGTGCCGCAGTTGACCACCCTAACGAAACAATCCTGACATGGTAGGAGCCGTCGTCGCCCTGCGCCAAGCGCCCATCGCGCAGTTGTTCCCAACGCTGCTGACTGCCGCTTTCCTATGGACGATCTCAAGCTGGGGCTATTACGCCGTCGTCGAAGTGCTCGGTCTAGAAAGGGGTTACGATCAAGCCCCGTTCACCTTTGTAGCCTATTACCTCGCGTGGTCGCTTATTGCTATGTTTGCCTTCCGGCGCGCCCTAGCACGTGAGCTGACCACCGTCAGCATCGCAAATCACGCGATCGCGCTCTTCCCGATCCTGATACTGATCGGTCTCGTTTCTACACTGGTGCTGCCGCTCTTTCCTGATATCTCGGTCTTTCGTGCGCCTCCGAACCCGCCGGAGTTCATGTTCTCTTCCGCTTGGTATTACCTCCCGAAGTCGACCGACATCCTATTCCAACAAGTCATGATCGCTGCCATTGTGCGCACCGCCGATCACCTCAAAATACGCATCGTCTATATTGCCTTCCTCCTCGCGACGATGTTCGGAGGCATTCACCTCACCCTTGCGTTGGATGGGTTCACCCCCCTCTATGTCGCCCGCTTCACCGCAGCCGCCGTAATCTTTGGTTTCTGCGCGCCGTTCTTATACTTGCGCGTCAAACACGGGTTCCGCTGGGCCTATACGGCGCATTTCACCTTCTACCTCTTAGATGCTGTGCTCACCCATCTACTCCTCGCGGTCCCGGCGTCCAGCTAAGGCTTGTACTTTCCCCCAATCATTTGATCTAACGGGCGCAATCAAAAGGGGGCCACCATGGTCGATATCGCAACACGAGTCTGGAACCACAAATGGAAGATCGACCCGATCGTGCGGTCGCTCATCGATACGGATTTCTACAAGCTGCTGATGTGCCAGTCGGTGTTTCGGAACCACCCGAACACCCAAGTCACCTTTTCACTGATCAACCGGACCAAAACCATCCGGCTGGCCGAACTGATCGACGAAGGCGAACTGCGCGAGCAGCTTGACCACATCCGGTCCCTGCGGCTAACGCGCGGTGAATCCACTTGGCTGCGCGGCAACACCTTCTACGGCAAACGGCAAATGTTCCGGCCCGACTTTATGGAGTGGTTCGAGAACCTCCAACTCCCCCCTTACCACCTTGAGAAAAAAGACGGGCAGTACGAACTCACGTTCGAAGGCTCATGGCCCGAGGTCATGCTGTGGGAAATCCCCGCGCTTGCGACGATCATGGAACTGCGGTCGCGGGCGGTGCTGCGCGACATGGGGCGGTTTGAACTTCAGGTGCTCTACGCCCGCGCCATGACGAAACTGTGGGAAAAGGTCGAACAACTACGACCGATCGAGGGCCTAAAACTCGCTGACTTCGGCACCCGCCGCCGGCATTCATACCTCTGGCAGGATTGGTGCGTGCAGGCGATGATGGAAGGGCTCGGCAACAGCTTTACGGGCACGTCAAACTGCCGGATCGCCATGATGCGAGAGATCGAGGCAATCGGCACAAACGCCCATGAATTGCCCATGGTCTATGCCGCGCTTGCCGATACAGACGCGCAACTGCTGCAATCGCCCTACGACGTGCTGTCCGACTGGCAAGAAGAGCACGACGGCAACCTACGGATCATCCTGCCCGACACATTCGGAACCAAAGGGTTCCTTGACCGGGCACCCGATTGGCTCGCGGGCTGGACAGGCATGCGGATCGACAGCGGCGACCCCGCAACCGGGGCCGAAAACGCGATCAACTGGTGGAAATCCCGTGGCGAAGACCCGACGAAAAAGCTCGTCATCTTCTCGGATGGGCTGGACGTGGATAAAATCCTCGAACTGCATAGCCAATTCGCAGGGCGCGTGCGGGTGTCCTTTGGTTGGGGGACAATGATGACCAACGACTTCAAAGGGCTTTCCGCAGGCGACGCGCTCGCGCCGTTCAGCCTCGTGTGCAAAGCCGTCGCGGCCAACGGACGCCCCACCGTGAAACTGTCGGACAACCCCAACAAAGCAATGGGACCATCCGAGGAAATCGCACGGTACAAACAGGTGTTTGGGGTAGGCGAACAGGAACGGGTTGAGGTGGTGGTTTAGGTGAGCGCGGCTTTGCCACGCCCACCAGCAAGTCGTTACGTTTCGTCTTCGAAGTCCCTCATCACCTCTACGATAGTCGACGGATAAGTTAGGAGTGCTTCATAAGCGCTTTCGCTCCGTCCCATATCCATTGGCTTGGAATCGAGTGCTCGAAATTGCGCAACAGCTTTTTTGATCATCTCTTCAGGCTTGAACAGTTTTGGTTTCTCTAAGGTCCATTTTTCATCGGGGCCTTGTACCGCAAAGGCTGACATTGCGTTCATGATCGGAAAGATAATACCTGGTGAAACCCATACAATTCTTCCGGTCTTGTCCTTCCGAACTGCCCTTCCGCCCTTTTTTGTATCTTCCCAAATGTAGTTGCCATTCCATGCGTCGTGGGCCTCCCAATACGCGTATTCTCTAAGGGCGATTGGGGCCATTTGAATCATGAAATCATATTTGACTTTGTCGTCGACGTCAGTTGCGCGATTGGTAAACCAGCTGGAAAACTCTTCAAGGCACTTTGCTCTATTCTTATAAGGTTTAAGCATCTCAGATGCGCTATTGTTCTTTGATACTTCGGAAGGCATCAATAGCCGAACATATTGTAACACTTGAAACGTCTCGATCACATCTGTATCCGTTTCCGACTTGCGGATACTCTGATCGAAGACACCTTCGATTGCTTTTGCTAGTTCATCTAAGTGTCCACGAGCTCCAGCCTGAGAGATGCTTTGTACCCCAGTGGCGGTGTTCCGAGCGATCGCTGTCTCAACCACTGATGGTTGAATTGGATCTACGTTGATTTCTGCCCTGACGTGGAAGCTAGCGACGGGCCAAACGTTATCATCTTCATCCATGAGCGAACTCAGATGTCGGCGAATTTCACCCTGTGTTTGTGCGCCGTTAATAATGCTTGCGTCTGTTAACACAGCCACTTGTTTCTTGTCGTCTACTTCAATTGATGAACACGTAATAGTAACACCTGAGTTGCGATTGATGAACCTATCAGCCTCGCGGTTTATGGTGCTTTCAATTGCTTTATGGACTGAGTTCCTTTTTTTGCTTTTGTGTTCAGGTATGTATGTTCGGAGGTTGTTCTCAGTGCCAATATCCACAATCTCGTTCGCGGGAACGTTGGCAAAAAAAGTCTGAATGCCGTTGACCTTTTCTTCGGGCGACGTCACGTTTCGAATAAGCTGATAGGAAATGCGAGTTTTACGACCGCGCTGGTCGATTGACATAGTTGTCATCAGGTACCTCATTTTTCATATTGGACGCTATAACGAACGAAGAGACCATCTCTTGCTCAACACGCACCAATGTTAAAATGATATCATATAATGATCCGTTTGTCAATCTTAGATTGTGGGCGCTAGGATTACCTCTCCACCTTCCCCCGCAACGCCTTTACCTCACCACGCGCTTTCTTCCCCGCGAGTCTGCGTTTGACGGACCCATAGGTCGGTTTGGTTGCGACGCGGCGTTTGGGCCGCTCGGTTGCTTTTAGGATCAGTTCGGCCAGACGTTCCCGTGCGATTTCGCGGTTGCGGGCTTGTGACCGTGTTTCTTGCACGAAAATCACAATCGCCCCGTCTTTCGTCCACCGTTGCCCCGCCAGCCGCCGCAGTCGGTTTTTCACCGGATCGGGCAGGTTGGGTGACCGCGCCGCCTCGAACCGCAACTCGACCGCCGTGGATACTTTGTTCACGTTCTGCCCGCCCGGCCCGGACGCGCGCGTAAAGCTTTCGGTCAGTTCCCAATCGGCAATTTCGATCTGATCGTTGACCCGCATGGCCCCTCGCTTGTTCTCAAATTACTTGGCCGTACGCAGTACATACGCTGTCTGTACGCTGTGTGTACGCCAAACATACGCCTAAAAACCAATGAAAAAGGGCTACCCCGGCGTTGGGATAGCCCTTCTCTGATTTTCGGAGGTGGGTCGGTTAGGATCTCCACCTTGTGATCTTCTCAGCCAAGGGCTGCCCTAGCTGCGACCCCCACAAGTTGTCCCGACACACTTCTCCAATACCTCATGATGCACTGGATCACCTCCTTTCAAAAATTTCGCCTAAAGGTAGGTTCGCACAGATTTTGTATATTTCAACAAAAAAAACACCACTGGTCGCGTTTAAGTGTTTTGCCGCGTGATCCGCCCAACAATGATGCGAAATGGCACCAAAGCAACCAAAGCGATAGTTAGCTTCACACCCCAATCCGCCACAGCCAGAGACACCCAAAGCGGCACAAGCGGCCCAGCATTCAGGAACGGCACAGCGTCCTGCGCCCACATAATCTGATCTGCCGCAGCCGCGCTAAACCCATTGAAAGCCGCCGCAAACGCAATAGAAAAGAAAATAAACGTGTCAAAAGAAGAGCTTACGAGGGTGCTGCCCAGCGGCGCCTTCCACCAAGACCCTTCACGCAGCCGGTTGAACACAGCGATATCAAGCAATTGCGCGATGATGAATGCCGTCGCTGACGCAATCGCGACACGCACCGGAACGGCCGGCCCGAACTCTAACATGATCTGCGATCCGATAAGGCTGCAGACGATCCCAACGATCAAACCCACGAACACAACTTTGCGCGCAGCGGACACGCCATAAACGCGGTTCATCACATCGGTCACAAGGAACGCGAACGGATAGGTGAACGCCCCCCACGTCAGCAGCCCGTCAAGGATCAGGAATTGTACAAGAATGTTGGACGCCACAACAATTGTGGCCATGGCGATAACGCCGGGAAGAATACGTGTCATGTCAGGTTTCCGTTTTGACAAGGGTGCGGCACTTGGCCCCGCGGTTCATCCGGGGACGCAGCGCCTTAGCGCTTTGCGCCGTGCTCTGTCAATCGTGGATGCGATATTCCACGATCTCGGTTCGCTGGAAAACCCTAAAGTTATCGTCCGAGATCATGGTGATCCGTAGGCCAGTTCCATCATCCCAAACGCTAATGCCCTCTAAGTTATCGTGGGTCATTGTGTGCGTCTGAAGCAGGGTTTTTTCGTTGTTTCCGGTGAGATCAAACCGCCGGACACGGCTTCGGAAACCGATGCCAACAAAGTCGCGTTCAAGGATGTATAGGTTTTCGTCGGGACCAATGTCCGACCCAACAATCAGAAATGCCCCACGCCGCGGGATTTCAAAGGCTTCATCCCAGTTGCCGTCTTTAAGGCGGTAAACCGGAAAAGGTCGTGTTGCGAGCCCGGATCGTTCGGGAATGGTATAGAGCGACCCGTCAGGTCCAATCGCCAGCGATTCAAGTGAAGAGTTGTTTTGCATTGCGTCAAATGCGCTGGCCACGGGCAACAGGGTTGATGCTGACTCGGTGTTCTCAAACTTTCGAACACCGTGGAACCCCTCGAATGAGACATAAATCGTCCCGTCGGGTGCGATGGCAATGCCTTCGCTATCCACTTGATCACCGGTCCCGACCATTTCGGTAAAGGAGTAGTTGTCGATCCCCGTAATAACGCCGTCCGCGCGTACAAATGTGCCCGAGACAAATGCGCTGCGGTCGCTAACTGCTATAAATTGGCTTCCGTCTGGTGATACTTCGATCGCAGACAACCCGCCAAATGACGGGTCATCGACTTTCCAGTGAAAACTATTAATCCAAGTGGTATCTGCCGCAGCAGGTATTGCCCAACCAATCGCCACAAGGGCGTAAATCCAGCCCACTTAGTTCGCGCTCAGTACGCCAACACATTGTCCGGGCAGGTTTGCCATTGTCAGCTCTGCACGTGGAGTGGGTGGAGGGGCATTGGGATCCGGGGGCGGTGGGTTCAGAATGTTGTCCACCCAACGCGCCGCATCTGCGCAACCGTCACCAGCTGGCGGAGGTGCCTGATTGGTGCAGCCAGTTGCACCATCTGGGCAGTTCAGTCGCACGTGGAAATGATAGTGGTGTCCCCACCATGGCCGAATTTTGTTCAGCCAGCTGCGATCACCCGTTGCGCTATTACACATGGCGACCTTTGCTCCTGGGAATACAAAGATGCGTGCAACACGTGGGTCAGATGCCGCTGCGCGCAAGATTGCCTCATGCTGGGGCGTCCATTTGTCGTTGGTGTATGCCCCGGCGTTCCGCCGCATTGAGATCGATGAAATGCTTTCGCGTTCAGCCGCAGTCAGGTTCAGACGGTCAGGTGGTAGCATCCAGATATCAGCATCAAGCCCGGTTTGGTGGCTCGCGTGTCCTGTCAGCATTGGGCCACCGCGCGGTTGGCTCATATCGCCGATATATAGACCTTCCCACCCGGCCTGTGTCGCGGCAAAGCGGCTTAGGTCTTGGACGAAATCGACAGTGACGGGCTGTGCCCAGTTGCGGTTTCGCGAAAGGCGCATCGCTTGCCACGTTGGGCCGGTTTCGGGAAGCTGTTCAGCACCGGCCTGACAGCCACGTGCATATCCCCCGAACGATTGCGAACGTTGGCTCGATCCGGACTGCATTGCCCCAAACAAATGTTTGGCAACGCGGGTATCACCGGCGTTTTGGGATGAAATCGAAACTGTTGGTTCCTCTGGCTGACATGCTGCCAGCCCAAGGACCATACATACTGCTGCGATTATGCGGACCATTCTGCGCGATCTCCGTCTTTGTTAACCCATCGTAGCAACAAAAGCCCCACAATGAATAGTACAATAACGGGAGAAAAACCAATTTGTACGTTACCAGACAGCCATGAAACAAGGCCGATCAGTGCTGGCGCAAGGAACGCAGTCGCCTTGCCGGATAGCGCGAATAGGCCAAATGCTTCTGCTGGGCGGTCAGGGTGGCTGTGGCGTACCATAAGCGAGCGAGACGCAGCATAAACCGCGCCACCAGCACCGCCGATAACCGCACCGCAGACAAAGAAAATGATGTCAGGCAATGATGATGACGGGTCTAGAGGCACACCAAAGACGGCCTCGCGGGACATCCCGACGATGATACATGACACAGCGATCATTGCCCAAACGGCAGTGATAATCACAGGCTTTGGACCGAATTTTTTGTCAGCAAGCCCGCCAACCCAAGTTGTAATCGCGGCCGCAATCGCAGCAATCACGCCGAATACGCCGATTTGGGTAATTTCCCATCCCAGCACCAATTTGGCGTAAATCCCACCATAAGCATACAGGGCATTCACGGCATCACGGTAAAACATCGAGGCAAGCAGGAAGCTACGGAGGCTTTTGCGTTTGAACACATTTTTTAGGGTCTGCCCTAGGTCGCTTGCCACTACGCTAAGGCGCACTTTTTCAGGTTTCGGCTGAGGTGCGTCGCGAACCCACAAGAAAAATGGGATCATGAAGATCGCAAACCAAATCGCGATGAACGGACCGACCGCGCGGGTGCCTTCCTTCAGGTCGGGGTTCAGCCCAAACAACGGATCACGCCCAATCAGAGTCTTGCCGGTATCACCGTTTTCAGCAAGCAAAAGCAGAATGAGGATCAGCGATAGCACGCCGCCCCAATACCCAAACGCTGCACCTGACCCTGAGATACGGCCCACATCATCGTCATTTCCGAGGCTGGGCAGGATCGCGTTCACGAAGTTTAAAGCTGATTCAGCAGCGATAAATCCGACAAAGAAAATACCCATATACAGCCAGACAGAGCTGCTATCGGGCATTAGCCCCCAAAGGGCAAAGGCGGCGATAATGTATACGACCGAAAACGCTGCGATCCATGGGATTTTGCGTCCTGAATGGTCTGCAAATGCACCAAGGAAAGGTGCCGTGAGCGCGATAAACAACCCGGCAACCATCTGACCTGTCGACCAGATGGACTGGGCCTGCGCGTTTGCAGTGTCTGCGTCTAATCCGCCGCCTTGCAGGTAGTCGGTGGCGACAGACGCAAAGTAAGGTCCGAAAATAAAGGTCAGGCCAAGCGTGTAATAGGGCTGCGAGGCCCAATCAAAAGCCATCCACCCCCAGATGCGTTTCTTTTCGACTGTCATGTGCCTGCCCCTGCGTATTCTTTGCGGCGATAAGACACCGTTACGCAGGGCAAAAGCAAGCGGTTAGGTGCCGCTATCGGTCGGTGGCCATGGGCGCGTTGCATCCGCGTCGATCCAGTTTTTGATCCACTCAGGCAATTCGGGTGACGTACCTTCGTTGCCAAGTGCTGCGAAAACCTGATCGGGGGGTACAATGCCATTCGCGCTGGTGATCGCGGACCGATACATCGCTTGGGTCGCGCATTCGTCGCCGATCCAAATCGATTGGTCGATATACACAAACCGATGGTCCCAGCCCGCTGTTTTGCTGACGATCCGGAACTTTGCAAAAGGCCGAATGCGCTTGCGGTAACGCACAGAAGCGCCAGCCATCGTAAGGCCCCAGCTGTTCTTCTTTAATACGTCAATTAGACCGACCCGCGTTGCCAATCCTGTGCGCCCAAGATCAAAGATCGTCAAAATACGACCGTTGTTCATTTCAAAATATGTATCAATGTCCTGCGGCCAGCAGCGGTGGTACGACACATGTGCATCCAGCGGGTGCAGCTTGGGCGCCTTACGGTTGGTGATCAGTTCTTTTATGACACGAACAACAGGGTACATGAGCGCCTCGAATTTTGTTTCGCGTCTGGGATGATCCAGATTGACGTTAGCGTCAACTTTGACCTAAGGGAAACGGCGGCCTTGTAGGATCCCGGTGGAGCGCTTAATTCAGGGCAAACCAATCAAAGGGCAGAGTTATGGTCGAACCACTAGTCAGGTCGTTATTGTACATTATCGAAATCGTGCGGTTTTTCGTTATCGCGCATTTCATCATGAGCTGGCTGATACGGTTCGAAGTGTTGAACGTACGCCAGGAATTTGTCGGGCAAGTTTGGTACGGGCTTCAGCGCCTTCTCGAGCCGATTTACAGCCGTGTAAGGCGTTACATGCCGGATTTGGGTGGTGTGGATTTGTCGCCACTTGTCGTTTTGATTGGCCTTGAAATCATACGGAATTTTCTTGTCTATCGTTAGGGTTGTGATGGCGTGAACTGTTCGGCGCGAAACAGCCTTTGAATAACCAAACGCTTGCAATGATAGGGAATTCCTGAACACTATATGTCAAATGCATAGAAGGCGGTGCGGGGCCGCCTGACGAAAGGATTTGATGGATGGGTATTCTCGGGATTTCCAAGAAAGGCGTTGCGCTGGTTTTGACGACACAGCTTTTGTTTGCAACGCAAACCGCGACAATGGCGCAGGCTGAAATGCTGGCGACCGAAAACGCGATTGATAAATACGCAACGCATGCCGACCGCGGTTATTTGATGGACGCACTGCAGCGTGACGACGTGCAGGCGGCGATGATCGAAGAGGGCGTTGACCCAGCAGAGGCCGAGGCCCGCCTTGCGGCGCTTTCCGATGCTGAAGTCGAGGCACTTGTCGTACAAATGCAAAACGACACTGCGGGTGCGGATATTGTGGGGACGTTGTTCACCGTGTTCGTGATCTTGCTCGTCACTGACATCCTTTGCTTTACGCGGATCTTCAACTTTACACGTTGCGTACGCTAAACCGATTAGCCTGCCTGCTAGCGTTTTGCTGGCTGGCAGGTTGCGCGGTCCCAATGGACCCGACCGCCAGGTTTCCGGGCGCAGCCACCCGTGCGCAGGTCGAAGGCGTACCACGTATTCAGCAAGATGCTTTCTTTTGTGGGCCAACCGCAATTGCGATGGTCATGCAGTGGGCGGGTTCTGACATCCAACAGGACCAGATTGCCGAACTCGCGTTTAGCCCTCGCGCTAAGGGCACATATCAAGCAGATATGATTGGGAGCAGTCGCAGGCTCGGCCAACTTGCAGTTGAGATTTCGACATTTGACCAGTTATTGACTGAAGTAGCCGCTGGTCATCCGGTCATTGTGTTTCAAAACCTTGGTCTCGGGATCGCGCCAGTTTGGCATTACGGCGTTGTGACAGGGTATGATCTGGAACGTGATGCTGTTTACCTGAATTCCGGGCAAGAAGACCAAATGGTTCTTCCCTTTGATCTGTTTCAACGCACTTGGCAGCGCGCTGGAAATTGGGCTTTGGTCGTTCTGCCACCCGATGATCTGCCTGTCAGCGTGGCAGAGGCACGGGTTTTGTCTGCCGCTGCAGCGTTGGAGCGTGTCGGTCAGCTGCGTGCAGCAGAAACGCTGTATCAAACGGGCGCGAAACAATGGCCTGATAGTTGGCTTTGGCAGTTTGGGCTTGGCAATGCACTATACGCTCAAGGGGATTTGCGCGACGCGCGGGCGGCGCTAAGACGCGCCCGCGCAATTGCCCCTGATGTTCCCGAAATTCTTAGCAATCTGGCGCATGTGGAAGCGGAACTCGGTGGTTAAACGATTAGCTGGAACGCGACCCCTGACAAGATGGCGCCAGTGATTCCTAAGCCGATGTAGGCTGCAAAGACTTGGCGTCTGACCAGCGACCAAACCGCGGCCATTGCGGGAATAGAGCTAACCCCGCCGCCGATTACGAATGCCATGGCTGATCCACTGCTCATGCCTTGTTCCATCAACCCGGCGATCAGCGGAGGGGCAACAAACCCGTTCAGATAGGCAGGCACACCAACCAGTGCTGCAATTGCAATAGGCAGGATGCCTTCACCGCCGACAAGACCCGCGATCAGGGTCGCAGGCACGTAAGTGATCAACAAGGCTTCGAGTGCATATGCAAAGGCCAGCCATTTGAGCAAGAACAGCGCATTGTGTGCAAACTCATGTTTAAAGGTTTGGACACGGGTGCTGTGGTTCCAAAACGCCCAAACGGGTTTGCCGCTAAAAGGGTCAGGACCACAGCCGCAACGAGATACGGTTGATGCGCGCAAAGGTGCCGACAAGAAACCGCGAGATTGCAGCAGTTTGATCGCGAACCCGCCCATCAGTCCAAGGCCGACGGCGGCAAAGGCTTTGGCAACGGCGAATGGCCAACCGAGCGCACCCGCGGTGATTAAGAGTGTCGGCGGGTCGATCAAAGGCGACGCCAACCAAAACGCCATCACGGGGGCAAGCGGGGTCCCAAGCGCAAGCAGGCCTGCGATAAACGGAATGACTTCGCACGAACAAAACGGTGCCAGCCCGCCAAATAAGGCCGCGAGGATAATCATCCGGATTTCGCGCCCTTTGAATATGCCCGCAATGACCGATTCCGCGCCTGCCGCCTTGAGGCTCGCAATCATGATCACCGCAAAAACGATGTAGGGTAATGTACCTAAAAGTGCGCGTATCGCGAATTCTATGACCGGGACGGTATTGGGTTGATCAAGGATCGCAACTGCCACTGGAATAAGCAGGGTTAACGTCCATGGAGATTTGAGCCGTTTGAGATAGTCGGCGAAACGCGGTGCCGGTGTTGTGTTGATCTGTGTCATCACTGCGGCCCCGGTTCAGAGCAGCATTCCTCAAGAATAAATGCAGCAAGGCTTTCAAGATGGTCAAAGTTGGCGCGGTTCACGATGGTGCGCCCCTTCTTTTCCTGAAGGATCAACTGCGCGGTGCTAAGAAATTTCAGGTGATGCGCAAGCGTCGATGCCGGGATGCCAGTGCGTTGCTGGATGTCCCCAACCAGCAGCCCGTTTTTGCCTGCTTTCACGAGGGTCTGGAACACTTCGATACGAGATTCTGATCCAAGTGCGGAAAATCCCTGTGCCGCTGTAACATTGTCCATTTTGGTGCCCTGAATAATGATTCGATATAACTAGAAATATAGAAATATTGAATCGAGTCAACTATTGTGTCGCTTTTGGACAATTCGACCTACGACCATCGACGTACTTTCGCGTAACAGCGGCAAATGCTTTAGTATAGTCGAAAGCGGCGGAGAAATCAGATGTCAGAACCCATCACGTTCACTTTGGACGGCAAAGAAGTCACCGCGCAGCCGGGCGAAACGATCTGGGAGGTCGCGAATGGTCGCGGTCTAAAGATTCCGCATCTGTGTCACAAACCCGCGCCTGGTTATCGGTCTGATGGTAACTGTCGTGCGTGTATGGTTTCGATTGAAGGTGAACGCACGTTGGCTGCCTCGTGTATTCGTGAACCCGCCGAAGGTATGGTCGTAACGACCGATCAACCGCGCGAGGTGCAAGCCCGTAAAATGGTGATGGAACTGCTTGTCGCAGATCAGCCAGAGCAACCCGACGCCCATGACAAATCCAGCCACTTGTGGGATATGGCTGCCGTCCAAGGCGTTGAAAGTAGTCGTTTTCCAACAATGGACGCCGATCACATTCCGCTGCTCGACGATAGCCATGTCGCGATGTCGGTGAACTTGGATGCTTGTATTCAATGCGGTCTTTGCGTCCGGGCCTGCCGTGAGGTGCAGGTGAACGACGTGATCGGGATGGCCGGGCGCGGGCATGACGCTTATCCGGTGTTTGATATGTCTGACCCCATGGGGGCATCGTCTTGTGTGGCGTGCGGTGAATGCGTGCAGGCCTGCCCAACGGGGGCACTATTGCCTGCGACGGTCACTGATGAAAACCAGATTGGCGACACCGCTGATTATGATCGCGAAGTCAAAAGCGTTTGCCCATTCTGCGGTGTGGGTTGTCAGGTTTCGCTTAAGGTCAAAGACAATAAGGTCAAATTTGTTGAGGGTATCAACGGCCCAGCGAATGAGGGGCGTTTGTGCGTCAAAGGCCGGTTTGGGTTCGATTACATCCACCATGAACACCGCCTGACAAAACCGCTAATCCGCCTTAAAGACGCGCCGGCCAAGGGGCTAAACGTTGATCCCGGAAACTGGCAGGCCCATTTCCGAGAGGCGACTTGGGACGAGGCACTGGATGCAGCGGCCAAGGGCCTGAAAGACATTGGCGGGACGGGAGTCGCGGGCTTTGGTTCCGCGAAATGCACGAATGAAGAGGCATATCTATTCCAAAAGCTGATCCGTCAGGGCTTTGGTCATAACAACGTCGACCACTGCACGCGGCTTTGCCACGCGTCGTCGGTCGCTGCGCTGATGGAAAACGTGGGGTCGGGTGCCGTCACCGCGACCTTTAACGAGATCGAAAATGCCGACGTCGCAATCGTGATTGGCGCGAACCCAATCGAAAACCACCCAGTTGCGGCAACCTATTTCAAACAGTTCACCAAACGTGGTGGCAAGCTGATTGTGATGGACCCCCGTGGGCAGGCGCTAAAGCGGTTTGCGTCGCATATGCTTCAATTCCGGCCCGGCGCTGACGTTTCGATGCTGAACGCGATCATGCATGTGATCGTCGAAGAACGCCTTTACGATCAGCAGTACATCGAAGCCTACACCGAAAATTGGGAAGCCGAGAAAGCGCATCTGGCAGAGTTTTCACCAGAAAAGATGGAAGGCATTTGCGGCATTCCCGCTGACGTTTTGCGCGATGTTGCCCGGACGTTTGCCGGTGCGCAGTCGGCGATGATTTTCTGGGGCATGGGTGTCAGCCAACACATTCATGGCACCGACAATTCACGTTGTTTGATCAGCCTTGCGCTAATGACCGGGCAGGTTGGTCGTCCGGGCGCGGGGCTTCACCCGTTGCGTGGGCAGAACAACGTACAGGGGGCGTCTGACGCTGGTCTGATCCCGATGTTCCTACCTGACTACAAACCGGTCGGTGATGATGGTGTACGCAGCGCGTTCCAAGAGGTCTGGAAAGACGACGGTGTGAACCCTGAAAAGGGGCTGACCGTCACGGAAATTCTTGATGCCGTTCACACCGGCGATATTCGGGGCATGTATATTTCGGGCGAAAACCCGGCGATGTCTGACCCTGATGTCGATCATGCGCGTGACGCTTTGGCCAAATTGGATCACCTTGTCGTGCAGGATATCTTTCTTACTGAGACGGCCAATTTTGCTGATGTCATCCTGCCCGCTAGCGCCTTTGCGGAAAAGACGGGGACCGTGACCAACACCAATCGTCAGGTTCAAATGGGTCGCCCTGCTGTGCCGCCGCCAGGTGATGCACGCGAAGACTGGTGGATCACGGTTGAGCTGGCGAAACGGCTTGGCTTGGCTTGGGAATACGCTCACCCACGCGACGTATTCGCGGAAATGACGATGGTGATGGAGTCCTTTGATAACATCACTTGGGATCGACTAGAGACAGAGAATGCGGTGACCTACCCATCGCTGTCGCCCACGGATCCCGGGCAGGCCATTGTGTTCGCTGATGGGTTCCCACGCGAAAATGGACGCGCAAAGTTCACGCCCGCAAATCTGATCGCGCCCGACGAAACACCCGATGCGGAATACCCAATGATCATGACGACAGGCCGTCAGCTAGAACACTGGCACACCGGGTCGATGACTCGCCGATCCAAAGTACTTGACGCGGTCGAACCCGAGGCAAATTGTTCATTGCATCCGTCAACGCTTCGGCAACTTGGGGCGGTGCCGGGCGATATGATCAGGCTGACCACACGGCGCGGCAGTATCGACATTATGGCGCGCGCTGATCGCGCTGTATCGCCCGATATGGTCTTTGTTCCCTTTGCCTATGTCGAAGCGGCGGCGAATACGTTGACCAATCCGGCGATAGACCCATATGGCAAAATTCCTGAATTCAAATTCGCGGCTGTGCGGATTGAAAAGATTGGGTCTGAAATCGCCGCTGAATAAGGGATTGCGACCGCGCTATTGAATAGCAGCCCCATCCGCGCAACCTTTGACGCGACAAAGCATTGGTTCTTGAACTGATGCGACATGATATTTGGAGGAACGCGCGATGCGTAAACTAAGTCTGATTGCGGCCCTTTCGGCCTTTGCCCTTCCTGCGTTTGCAGAGGATGCCGCGCTGTTGATGGGGGTGGAACGCTATCAGAATTTGCGGCGCGTCTCTAATGCGACCGATGTTCTTGATGGCGCGCAAAGCCTGCGCGAGGCGGGGTACAACGTCAGCACATTATCAAATGGTACCTCTGCTAATATGGCACGTCTGTTGGATCGCCTTGCTGACAAGGCAACGGATGCTGATCGTCTTGTTGTCGGACTTTCGGGGCGGTTTGTCACAGATGGCGAACGGAGCTGGCTGCTGGCCGCTGATACAGAATCGCCGACATACTTCGGACTAGCAAATGCAGTTTCAATTGACAGTGTCTTGGATGTTCTTAGCAAAACACCGGGACAGGCGGTGTTGATCCTTGGCTACGACTTAGACGCTGATGGTACGATCGACTCCTATTTGCGCGAAGGTGTTGGCAATCTGGACATCCCTCAGGGCGTCACGGTTTTATACGGTGAACCAAACGCGACTGATGATGTGGTTGAGGATGCGATCACGGTGCCCGGTGCAGACGTGATGGCGTTTGTACGTGATGTGCGATGGTTGCGTGCGGATGGCTATCAACCAAATCAGTTAGTCATGCAGGTGACGTCTGAGACAGGTAATGTGTCTGCCCCCACGGTGGAACCTACGCTGCAATTTTGGACGGCGGCTCAGCAAGCGGACACTGCGGACGCATACCGCGATTTTGCGTTGAACTATCCCAATAGCCCTTACGCCCAAGAAGCCCGCCGCCGTTTGGATGAGATCGAAAACGATCCTATCCGCATGGCAGAGATCGCAGAAAACGAACTGTCGCTGACCCGCAATGACCGTCGTGATATTCAGCGAAACCTGACGTTGTTGGAATATGACACGCGTGGTGTTGACGGTATCTTTGGGCCGGGTAGTCGCCGCGCGATACGGAACTGGCAGCAGTCCAACGGCTTTGCGCAAACCTCTTATCTAACCGCCGAGCAGATCAGCCGCATCGACGCACAAGCAAGCCGTCGCGAGGCCGAGATTGAAGCCGAGAAAGAGCGCGAGCGTTTGGCAGCGGAGCGCCTTGATCGTGCATATTGGGAAGAAACTGGCGCACGGGGCGATACTGCTGGCTATCGTGCCTATTTGAACCGCTACCCTGATGGGCTTTTCTCAGATGAAGCAAAGGCTGCTTTGGCTGAAGAAGAGCAGGAAGAGCAAGGCAAGAACGAAAACGCGGCGGCGATTGAGGCGGGATTAGATATTAACCCGGTGCTCGCGCGGCTGATCGAAAGCCGCCTTGCACAGATGGGTTTCAATCCTGGTCGTGTAGATGGTCGTTTTGATAGCGATACGCGCAGTGCAATCAGTCGGTATCAAACGCGTAGCGGGCTGCCTGCGACGGGTTACTTGAATGAACCAACGCTGGCGCGATTGCTGGCTGATACGTTCGGTCGCTAATTTCGATGTCTCAAAAGAATACGGGCCCGGCTGAAGTGCAGCCGGGCCCGTATTTCGTTTCGAATTGATTATTGCGCGCGTACGTAGCGTTCAGCAAGCAGACGGATCAACCCGCTGTTGCTGTCGTATTGGCGTACGCCGACGATATAGACCCCCGACTGAACGCGGGCCATCACAAGGCTATCAAGCCCGTCGCCGTAGTCATCGTTCTGGCCAATTTCGCGGCCAAGATCATCATATACGACCAACCACGGGTCACTGTTTCCGCCGCCGATCGCTTCGACGACCAATAGGCTGTTATCTTCGACTTCCAGTGTAAACCAAGTTACGTCATCGTTCGCTTGGACATCTTGGCGGATGCGAGATTTCAGGACGCCCAGCTCTGTGAACGGGATGCTGCCATCAAGGGGTGGGGCCGCTTCGCCGCGGGCATAAAGCGACTGAAGCGCTTCCTCGGCATCGTATTCAGTGACGCTGACTGTGATCGGCGCGTTTTCGTCGCTAAGCGCGGACACTGCGATGCAATATGTACCGGCGTCCAATGTGTCAGTGACATCAATACGCGAGTTGAGACCATCAAAGTCGTCGTTCTCATCAATGTACATCTCGTTCGGGCCGTACAGCGTGATCACCGGATCAGCGGATTCGTTTTCTGCAGTGACGCTGACCTGCGCTGGCGCATCAAGAGTGAAGCTCCAGTTCGATGTCTCGCTAACGGGGGCAGAAACAGTGCTTCCAAGGCCACCCAGCGGTGTCGCGGTGTCACAGCTACCTGCATCGCTGCCGCCGGTTGTTTCCATCACACCTTCGGTGAGCGGTTCATGTTCTTGTAGCCCAACACGCACAAACGCCGTCATCGGGCCGCCGTCATAGCTGCGAAGGGACATGCAGTAGGTGCCCGCCTCTAGATAAGTCTCCGCGCGCGACGCCGCGTTGCCACCGGAATCATCGTCCGAAATAATCACACTGCCGCTGCTATCAAGCACATCAATGATAGTGTCGCCTGCGCCACGACCAGCTGCTTCGATACGCACGTCAGCACCTTCGCTAAGCGAGAAAAGCGAAACATAGTCATTTCCACCTAGAACCAGCGCCATTTGCTCTTGGTAAGATCCAGCAGTCGCGATGTCGGAGGATGCTTCGTCGCCGCCGATCCATTGACCACCAGTGCCAGCGCCACCGCAAATTGCGTCTTGGGCAAACGCAGGGGCAGCAAGACCCAGCATCGCGACCGCAAGAGCGCTTGATCTAGTATTCAGAAAATTCATAAAAATTGTTCCTTTGGCTTTCTAAAAATCGTTTCGGGGTCACGATAATCGGAATGCCAACCTGATGACTAGACCAAACGGTAAAAAGTGAGGGATGCCCTACCGAAGCATTGCTAGGTGACATTGGGGTGTAGGCTGTTGAGCGTCAGGTGGCCCTTAGCTTTGCATCCTCAACTGACCTAGGCGCTTAGACCCGGACATTCCGACGACGCGCAGCGAATGGCGGGTTTGAGCCCACAATGACCGATGCTGAGATAGCAATGAATGCGGCTTTCAGGATGCAACGTAAACGGGCAGGAAGTTTGACATTTTCACCAAAACGTTCAATTTGAACGCAATACCAACATCGGCTGAAACATCGGATATTGCGGCATGAAAAACAACTCTGCTCGCTGGGCAGTGCTCCCGGCGTTAATTCTAACCGGCACTGTTTCTTTCGGTCAGGACTTTGAAACGATCAGCCGTCCCGATATTGCAGCGGCAAATTGTCCGGCGGAATGGGCTGCTCTCATAACCTTTGAGCCGGACCTCTGGGCGGACACTAATCCGATTGGCATCGAGCCGTCTTTGGATCAGGCTACTACTGATGCTGTTAATAAGTACTTTGTTTCGATCATGGCGTCGGCAGAGCACGTCTCTACGATCATAGGTTTTCCTGAGCCTAGCAAACCAATGCAAGCATATTTCGATGTGGCGGAAGCGAAATACGACTTATCGACATGTCTGACTCTGACACCGGCTGAACAGGACCTTGTCGTTGAATTGAGCCTGTTAGGGCGGCCATCAAGAACTGAAGAGGGATCTCGGGCTGTATTATTCGAAGCGTTTTATCAATACGAGTGCAGCGGTTTAGCAGAAGCAAGTGCAGAGATTTTTCGTCTGGACCCGCAAAGCGCCTCTTTTCAATCACGTTACGAGGAGATTATGTCGACTATTCATGATGAATGCAGCTGACGCGACTGGCGCAAGTTTTCCAAGTTACCCTAGTGTCCCATCTGTGGACTTGATTAGAAAGCGGCCGTTCATCCCGATGGGTCGAAAGACCGTAAAGTCCCGCAAAGGTGCCGTATGTGCCGATTGCGAAGAAAGTCTGGTTTAGGTCAGCAGTGCTTGCTGCATGAGGCATTTGTACGTGACGCGGCTTCCTGATGAAATTCGGAACACTATGTCGATCAAGTCAACGGTTCGTGACCCATCCAACAGGTGCCACCAAAGAAAAAGGCCGCGCCCGAAAGGGTGCGACCTTTTAAGTATTTGCTTTTAGCAGGTTTTAGCCCTGACGGGCTTTGAACCGGCGTTGCGTCTTGTTGATAACATAGACGCGGCCCTTACGGCGCACGATGCGGCAATCGCGGTGGCGCTGCTTGAGCGAGCGGAGGGAGTTACGTACCTTCATGGTCGTGTCCTTCATGTCGCGGCGCGCGGATTGCGCCTTGGGTTGCAGTACGGCCCAGAATGGACCGGTGAATTCATGGTGGACGATACTGGGATCGAACCAGTGACCCCTTCGATGTCAACGAAGTGCTCTACCGCTGAGCTAATCATCCATTTTCCAACGTGTTCGCGTCCGTCCTATAACGAAATAGGACGCGGGCAAACCGCGTCAGGTGTGGGGTCTATAAAAGGAGTCGAACCGGGGATCAAGGGCTTTCGGAAAAAACAAAATTCAGGCTATCCTCTTCGTCAGAAGGAGCATTTTATTGCAAGAAACAACCTTTGATCTTTCGCTCCCTGCTGTTCGCAGCACGAGCGTTGTATTCGCCTCTCCACACAGTGGGCGTGATTACGCGCCTTCTTTTCTTAGTATAGCAGATTTAGACGCTGCTGAAATCCGTTCATCTGAGGATGCGTTTATTGATCGGCTGTATGAAGACGCACCCAGTTTTGGTGCGCCATTCATCAAGGCACTGGCGCCACGGGCATTTGTAGATTTGAATCGTGGACCTGACGAATTGGATCCGGCACTGATCGAAGGCGTCCGCCGCAAGCCCCACAACCCGCGAATCGCAAGCGGGCTGGGTGTGATTCCTCGCGTTGTGGCGAACGGCCGTCATATCTATCGTGGTAAGATTTCATTAAACGAAGCGCATGATCGCATAGCCACATATTGGCGGCCCTATCATGACCAGCTTCAGACCTTGTTGGACGAAAGCAACCGCGCCTACGGCGAATCAATTCTGATCGACTGTCATTCGATGCCGCACGAGGCGTTGGCGACGATGAATCTACAAAACGCACCGCGCCCCGATATTGTATTGGGCGACCGGTTTGGCAGCACCGCAGCCGGCCACATCATGGATCAGGTCGAGGCCGCATTTATAGAAGCGGGCCTACGCGTCGCTAGAAATGCACCGTTTGCAGGGGCCTATATTGTTCAGCAATATGGCCGACCTTCACGTAATCAGCATGCGATTCAGGTCGAAATGGACCGCGCACTTTATATGGATGAGCGGACCCTAGAGCCTAAGTCCGACTTTGCAGCGTTTAAGGAGCAGATCAGCGCGGCTATCGCCATGATTGCCGAGATTGGATTTGCTAAAGACCAACCTGTCGCGGCTGAGTAGGGTGGATCTTGATCCACCCCACCTAAATTAGCCAAGCAACACGATGTCCGACCCGCCCGCGTTACGGCGCAGCGCGTGAATGTCTGCGAGTGCGGGGTCGTTGATCCATCCCATCGCGGAATCGGAGTCAGGGAAAGAAAGCAAGGCGACAACGTCTGGAATTTGTGGCGTCCCATCAATGCCGCGGGCGGCGTTGGTCGCTGTTTCGACCTTCCCACCGTATTTATTCAAGGCGTCAGCCGCTTTTTCGCGGTAGGCGGCAAGAGAGTCTGGGTTCGTCACGGTTAGGCTTGCATATGCGTAGATCATTGGTTTCTCCTTTGTTGATGCCATTTAATTAGACGCCGCTTGCTCGTGCGAAAATGCGTGCTTATGCATCATATGCATGCAAAAGTGCATAGTATGACGGTTTCATGGGATGATATGCGCACGGTTATGTGCCTCGTGAGGGCTGGATCGTTATCCGCCGCAGCGCAGATACTTGGACTGAACTACACAACTGTTGCCCGCCGGATCGCCCGTGCAGAGAGTGCCTTGGGTGTCGCGCTATTTGAGCGTTTGACCGATGGCTATCGACCAACTGAAGCGGGGCTGCTGGTTGCGGATCACGCGGCGCGAATGGCAGATCAGACCGATGCGTTGATGCGCCACCTGCAAGGGCAGGATGCGACTTTACACGGATCGCTTACCATCACCGCCCCACAATTATTGATCGCGCATATACTGACACCAGTGATTGATCAGTTCTGTGCCGCCTATCCCGATGTCGACCTACATGTGCGGGCGACCAATGATCTGCTTGATCTGAACCGTCGAGAGGCGGATCTTGCTATTCGGATCAGCCGCGATCCGGGTGATACGCTCAAGGGGTTACGGCTGACGCCACAATACTCGGCTAGCTTTGCATCGCCGAAGGTTGCTGCACAGATCAAAGCCGATCCGCTTGGGATGGTCGATTGGATTGTCTATGCTGATTATACGACTGTGCCCAAGAACGTCGATCCGGCCTATCCCCACCATCGGATACGCATGACATTCGACGATATGGTCGCGATCCGCGCCGCTGCGCAGGCGGGGCTAGGGGTGGCGCGGATGCCTTTGTTTTTGGGCCGCGCAAGTGACGGATTGGTTCAGGTGCCCGTGCTGCCACCGCAGCCTTACCCTGAAATTTGGGTGGTCGCGCACCGTGATATCTGGGCCTCGGCCAAGGTCGCAGCGTTTCGTGAAATGTTGGTGCCCTACATGCGCGGTATTCGCGACCAGTTTGTGCCTTAGCCGAGTTCCGCGCTTAGGAACGCCTCTGGGTCGTCCACTTCTATCAATCTTTTGCGTTCGATCTGCCAAAACCTATTTCCGACATTTCGCAGAAAACTGCGATCATGGCTAACCAGCAGACACGATGCGCCATGGGCAATAAGTTCCTCCTCTAACGCCTCTTGCCCTTCGATATCGAGATGGTTTGTAGGTTCATCGAGGAGGTAAAAGTTCGGTCGCTGTAGCCGCAGGATTAGCATCGCGAGCCGTGCTTTTTGCCCGCCAGAAAGCGCACCGATCTTGGTGTCCTGCATCTGGATATTCACGCCAGCACCCGCGAGCAACCCGCGTGCACGTTGATCGCCCACGTCGAATTGTCCGGCGACTGCCGTCATCGGAGTGTCTGCGTCGTCCAACTGGCTAAGATGCTGGTCCGAATACCCAAGCGCAACGGTAGGGGCGCATTTGATGCTGGGTTCGTCGTTCAATAACGCGCGGTGGATCATCTTAACCAGTTGGGTTTTACCGGTTCCATTGGTGCCAAGCAGCACAATGCGGTCGCCTTGCGTGATCCATTTCTTGCCAGTCGTGTATAGTAATCTGTCGTCGGGCGTTGTCACTGCCACATCATCCAAGGTGATAAGTGCCTTGGCGTGGGTACCGCTGTTGGTCAGCTTGATGTCCCCGGCACTGCGGTCTTGGTGGGCGGGTTTTGCTGCTGCTTCGATCTTAGCGGCGCGTTCGGTGAGCTGCTTGGTCTTTGTGATTAACAAATCAGAGCCTGAATTGATCCCAAGGTTCTTTAGCTTTGCGGCCTGTTTGCGCAGTTGGGTTGCCTTGTTCAGATCGTTGGCAAAGCGCCGTTCATCGGCTTCGTCTGCCTCATCCAATGCGACGCGCGCCTTTGTGAAAGGTAGCTGAAACACGCGTGACCGCTCCGCCCGCAGGAAAAGCGTTCGGTTGGTTGTCGCGTCTAGAAAAGCCCGGTCATGGCTGGTGATCAAAACCGGCGTATCGCGTGGCAATGCACCCAGCCAGTTTTGCAGTAACCCGATGCGATGCAGATCCAGATGGTTGGTCGGTTCATCAAGTAACAGCAAATCAGGCTCAGTCACCCATGCAGCCGCCAACAACGCTGTGCGTTGCCAGCCCCCACTAAGCTCTGACAGTGGTTTTTGCTGTAACTCATCGGGCACTTGTAGATCGCCCAGCACCACATCAACGCGCCATGCTTCGAAATCGGCCTGGTCAGGCGGCAATGCGGAAAGCACCAAGTCATACAGTCTCTGCGAAAGGCGTTCTGGCGCGACATGCTGTTCAACGTGCCCTATACGCAGACCGCGTGCGCGTGTGATTTCGCCGGATGTGGGCTCAACCGTGCCAGCCATGCAGCCCATCAGTGTGGATTTTCCGCGGCCATTTGCAGCGACAAGCCCAATACGGTCGCCTTTGGAAATCGTCAGGTTCAAGTCAGAAAATAGCGGATCGCCAAGCGTCACGCCTAAGGAGTTTATGGAAAGGATCATTGTGGTCTCTTGTCAGATATAGTGTTGGCCGCGCGTGGCGCAGCGACAAGGGCAGACCGTGGACAAATGCCGGTGATCAGCCCTGCAAACGGATTCGCAGGGCGGTACGGGGACCATGCTGAAGTTGGCGGAATATACGCATGTTCAGCTTGTGCCCTCCTGTTGTGTGCATGTGACTGATATGGAAGCGTAGCGGTGGCAGGGGCGGTGGGTCAAGACCCACCCTACCGCAGGGCGCGCCCTTTGATGATGGCGTCTTTGCCGAATTTTTCGCGTATTTTATCTGTTGCGAGTTCGGCCCGCGCGCGTTTGCCCGCGTCAGGATCAAGTAGGTCACCCTCGCGGTCGGCATCATCGGCTGATGTGATTTCCGATAGCCCCACACCCAGCAACCGAAACGGCCCACGCGTTTTGGCCTGTTCAAATAACCCGTGCGCGGTTCGGTAAATGGTGTCTGCCATCTGGGTGGGGTGATGCAGGCTTAACCTTTTTGAAATCAGTTTGAAGTCAGAGGTTTTCAGTTTCAGCGTAATAACCCGGCCAGCCTTATCGGTCGCCTTTGCGCGTGCGCTGACCTTTTCCGACATCCGCCACAGGTGCCCGTCTAGGATTTCGGGGTCAGCAGTGTCTTCTGAGAATGTCGTTTCGTTCGATAGTGTCTTAACTGGCGCGTGTGTCGAAATCCGTCGACCATCTTCGCCTCGGGCAAGCGAATAGAGCCGTTCACCCATGCCGCCAAACCGATCATGCAGGTCGCGGCGATCCCAGCGCAGGAGGTCATCGAATGTCTGGATGCCTGCCTTGTTCAGGCTGACTTGGGCGGCGGGGCCGATACCCCAGATTAGCCGGACGGATTTAGGGCGCAGGAATTCAGTTGTCTCGGCCTTGCCGATAATCGAAAAACCACGCGGCTTTTCTAAGTCTGACGCAACTTTTGCCAAGAACTTGTTGTGCGATAGCCCGATTGAACCGCTTAACCCCAATTCGGTCTTCATCCGTTTGATTAACCGGGCCAGCATAACCGCAGGCGGCGCGCCATGCAGGCGGACGGTGCCGGTTAGGTCCATAAACGCCTCGTCCAATGACAGGGGTTCAACGACTGGGGTGAGTTCATCCATCATTGCGCGGATCGCACGGGATGCTTTGGTATAAGCGTCAAACCGTGGTGGTAGCACGACGGCATCAGGGCAGAGTTTTAGCGCCTGAAACATCGGCATCGCGGATTTGACGCCCCTGATCCGGGCGACATAGCATGCGGTTGATACGACCCCCCGTTTGCCACCGCCGATGATCACGGGTTTATCAGCGAGTTCAGGATTGTCGCGCTTTTCGACCGAGGCATAGAATGCGTCACAATCCATATGCGCGATGGTCAGATCGAACAGCTCTGGGTGCCGCGTGACCCGTGGGCTGCGGCATTGAGGACAGCGGGATTCGCTGTCAAATGTGCAAAGGCAATCGCGGCAAAGGGCGGGCATGGTTGCAGTCTAAAGGGGCGCAAGGATGAGAACAACAGGGCAACATGATGGTGCAAAGGTTGCGCTGTTTTTAGGGGATAAGCTGATTAGCACCCTGCGCGATGACTTTGATCACATCACCTATCCGAATTTATGGGATTTACCGGGTGGCGGACGCGAGGGCGATGAGACACCGTTTGAAACGGTGGCCCGGGAGTTGAATGAGGAACTGGGACTGCCTTTGCCTTTGGATGCGGTTTTGTGGGAAGCAAAGTTCGAGGCGAATTACAAACCCGGTGCTTGGGTTGCGTTCTTTGTCGCAAGATTGCCCGCTAACACAGTCACGCAGGTTAAATTCGGTGATGAGGGGCAGCGTTGGGCCTTGTTTGATCTGCCTAGTTTCATTGCATTGCCGAACCGTGTGCCGTCTTTTGGGGCACGACTAGCGCTTTGGCAGCAGCAAACTGGTGGTCTGCCGGATTAAGGTTCGGTTTTTTCTATGATGAACATAATCATTATGTAGGAAATTTGATTGCTATATTTCGTTTTTGCTCTATGAGTTTCTTATAGGAAACATGTCGACCGGGAGAGAACGGTTCGGTCCGTCGCCGAAGGAGCAACCGCCCCGGTAACTCTCAGGCAGTAGGGACCGGTTGGGGTGCAATACACCGGAGAGTGGCAGCAATGCCCGCCGAAGGAGCAAGCCGCGATGCGGTGAATCTCTCAGGCCCAGTGACGGTGGGGGCGACGCGCGAAAGCGCCATTGGCGGAGAGATGCCTTGCCTTCGATTGCTGTTCTGGGTGCCGGGATTACCGGTGTAACCACTGCTTATTCATTGATGAAACGTGGATTTGACGTGACGGTTTTTGACCGCCATCGGTATGCCGCGATGGAGACCAGTTTCGCAAACGGTGGACAGTTAAGCGCGTCGAACGCTGAAGTTTGGAACCAGTGGTCTACGGTCCTAAAGGGGATCAAGTGGATGCTGCAAGGCGATGCGCCGCTATCCGTGAACCCGCGCCCGACATGGCACAAGGCCAGCTGGATGGCCGAGTTTTTGGCAAATATCCCCCGTTACAAGGCAAACACCGTCGAAACCGCCCGTTTGGCGGTTACGGCCCGTGCCGGTCTGGCCGAAATGGCGGATGTGGCCGGGATCGACTTTGATTTCACGCCAGCGGGTATTTTGCATTTCTATCAAACCCAGAAAGATTTGGATCACGCCCGTCGTGTAAATGATTTGTTGGGCCAAGGCGGATTGGACCGCCGCGAGCTGACCGTCGATGAGGTATTCGCGAAAGAGCCAAACCTACGCGGCGACATCTTGGGCGGTTTCTGGACTGAAAGCGATAGCACTGGCGACATTCACAAGTTCACCGTTGGTTTGGCCGAATGGTTGCAGACCCAAGGCGTGAAATTCGCGCTGGGCGAGGATGTGCAGCAGGTGTCAGCGGACGATGACGGTGTCACTGTACGGACATCAACCGAAGCCCGGTTTGATGGTATTGTGGTATCCGCCGGTGTCGCGTCGCGCCAGTTTGCAAAGATGCTGGGCGACCGCGTGAATATCTATCCGGTCAAAGGTTATTCGATCACTGTGAACCTGCGTGATGAAGCGTCGCAGAATGGTGCGCCAACTGTTTCACTGCTTGATGATAAGGCCAAGATTGTGACGTCTCGTTTAGGTCGCGATCGGTTCCGGATTGCCGGCACTGCAGAGTTTAACGGCATTAACCGGGACATCCGTGCGGATCGTGTAAAGCCGCTTGTCGATTGGTGCGAATCCCACTTTCCAAAGGTCAGCACAGAAAGCTGTGTGCCATGGGCTGGCTTGCGCCCGATGATGCCAAACATGATGCCACGGGTTGGAAACGGCCGTCACGCGCGTGTCTTTTATAACACAGGCCACGGGCACCTCGGTTGGACTTTGTCAGCAGCGACTGCGGATTTGTTGGGAGACGCAGTGGAACAACGTATGCGTGCGAAAAATTCTCACGGTATACAACAGCATACATTGAAATCGGCCTAATGCATAACTATCTATCCTTCATAACAAAGAGGGATAGGTCATATGCAAAGTGAAGATTTAATAGCCGAATTTATCGGTCAGAACGTGCTGTTCCTGCTATTAGCAGTGTTCATCGTCGTCTGCATTTTGGCAGGCGTGCGGATCGTCCCGCAGTCGCAAAAATTCGTTGTTGAACGTCTTGGCCGTCTGCGGTCCGTGCTTGGGCCTGGCATCAACTTTATCGTGCCGTTTCTGGATCGCGTTCGTCATAAGGTTTCGATTCTTGAACGTCAGCTGCCAGCCATGACCCAAGACGCAATTACGTCGGACAACGTGCTAGTGCAGGTCGAAACATCGGTGTTTTATCGGATCATTGAACCAGAAAAGACCGTTTACCGTATCCGCGACGTTGATGGAGCAATTTCGACAACTGTAGCTGGTATCGTGCGGTCGGAAATTGGCCGGATGGAACTGGACCAAGTGCAGGCAAACCGCGCGACGCTTATTGATGCTGTACGCGAACAGGTTGCCCAGCAAGTTGATGACTGGGGCATCGAAGTGACCCGTGCCGAAATTCTTGACGTGAACCTTGATGCCGCGACCCGTGCGGCGATGTTGCAGCAGTTGAACGCTGAACGTGCACGCCGCGCGCAAGTAACCGAGGCCGAAGGTACCAAACGTGCGGTCGAGCTTCAGGCCGAAGGTGAGCTATACGCTGCGAAGCAAGAAGCCGAAGCGCGCCGCGTACGTGCCGACGCCGAAGCCTATGCGACCCAAGTTGTTGCCGTTGCGATCGCTGAAAACGGTCTAGAGGCCGCGCAGTACCAAGTTGCGCTAAAGCAGGTTGAGGCATTCCAAGCCGTTGCATCGAAACAAGGCAACCAAACAATCGTCTTACCTGCGAACGCAGTCGAGGCGTTTGGCGATGCCTTCAAAATGTTGAAAGGACGTTAATATGCCGCTTTGGACACAATGGTGGGTTTGGATGTCTGCTGCAGTCGTCCTTGCTACGCTAGAAGTACTCGTACCTGGTTACATCTTTTTGGGCTTTGCGCTGGGCGCCGCAGTGATGGGGTTACTCATCCTTGTCGGGATTTCCGCCAAAGGCCTTGCCCTAACGCTGGTGATCTTTGCCATACTTTCGTTGGCTTCATATCTGGTAATGCGCAAGGTGTTTGGCCTGCGTACTGGTCAGGTGAAGATCTGGGATACGGATATTAACGACTGATAAAAAAGGCCCGGCGCGTAATGTGCCGGGCCAGTTGTGATCAAGCAGGTTTCAGCGTCTTGGGGACAGGACAGGCGCCGTCGCTTTGATCAAAGGGAATTAGACTTGGGTGTCGGACATTTGCAGCGCTTTGTGGCGCAGGCGTTTCACGACAGCTGACGGGTCCATGTTTTGGGGACCATGTACCGCGCAAGGATAGCGGAACACCCGTCCAAAACGTTCAATATCAACAGAGGCCATGAAGGCCTGTTCTTTTGCGGAATAACGCAAGTTCTTGATACTCATGATTCAACCTCGTTCGCTCGTTTCAATAAAGAAATGCGCGAAACGTCGATTAGTTCCAGAATAACGTGATATTTTTAGGCGTTAGCGCGCTTTGCTTGTGGCGAGTTGATTTCCGCGACAATGTCTTGTGCGGCGCGTGCAGGGTTTTCGGCCTGCCAGATTGGTCGTCCTACAACCACGTGATCAGCGCCATTTGCGATTGCTTGGGCCGGTGTCATCACGCGTTTTTGGTCACCTAATGCAGCACCAACTGGGCGGACACCCGGTGTCACGATCAATTTGCCTTCAGCTTCTGGAAGGGCGCGGATCAATGCGGCCTCGTGCGGGGATGCAATCACACCGTCAGCACCGTTCGAAAGCGCGATACCGGCGCGTTCTTGGACCAGATCAGTCACGCTGCCGGCTTTCATGCAAGACGCGTCTAGATCGTCGCGGTCAAGCGAGGTGAGAATCGTCACAGCAAGGATTTTCATGTCTGATCCGCCGGCACCTTCGCGGGCGGCGCGCACAACATGCGGGTCACCGTGGACTGTCAGAAAATCAAGATCGAACTGCGCAACGCCGCGCACCGCTGCCTCTACGGTTGCGCCGATGTCAAAGAACTTCATGTCTAGGAAAATGCGTTTGCCGTGTTCCTGCTTTAGCTCATTTGCCAACGCAAGCCCGCCGCCAGTCAGCATTCCAAGCCCAATTTTGTAAAAGCTCACGCTGTCGCCCAGCTTTTCAGCAAGATCCATACCTGCAATGACATTCGGCACATCCATTGCTACAATCAGGCGGTCATCAGACATAGCGGGTTCCTTTGCTGAAGATTTGTGTGCGGTCTAACGGCTGTATGGCCTTGGCGCAATCCAGTGAGGGCAAAAGAAAAGGCGTAGCTTTGGGAATAAGCTACGCCTTTAAGGTCCTGCGTAATCTGGGGGAAGACAGCACAGGAATCTGTTGTGAGTGGTGTTAATCGTCTTTTTGGCCTGCTGAGATTGATCGCGCTACAGCGTTATCGTGGCCGCGAAGGCGGCGAACAGCAGCTGGGGTCAACGGGAACAGCGGGTAGGTGTCCAATTTATTGTGGTTCTGGGTCGTTTCGTATGATCGAACTATAACTTTCATGCAGCTAACCTAGTGATGGTTTACGGCGACTACACGGGGAACTTAAGGAAGCGCTTCCCCTTTGTTTGTTGGGTTTGATAGCGCGTTGCGATAGGCTTTTTCTAGACGATTCATGCGTTCGGCCATTGCTTCCGCTTCTTGATGAAGCCTGCCTTCAAGGTCAGGCGCATTGGCCCGAACAGAAACCATGAAGCTTTTTCCCTGAGGTGCGGCACTCGCAAAGGCACGAATGATCAAGTGCATATGTGCCTCGATCATGCCTGTTTGTCGTGTGGGCAAAATTCTTAGGATATGGCTGTGCAGAACTTGCATGCGTTGATGGTGACCTTACAGTTTTGCTAACTGCATATGGGATAAGGCGCAGACGGGCAGCAGCCACGGGGAAACCAGCTGGGGCATTCCCCGTTTATGTTCAACTTCATGATCGCAAAGGGTTGCGAACGGCGCTTTCGCTTCCCATTTATGTTGAGAGGCCCAATAGGGGGTGTGCCGCAATGGTGGGCATCCGAACGACTGGGCGCTTAACAAAGGAGAGAACTCATGAACTTAGATAAGTTCACAGAGCGGTCGCGCGGTTTTATTCAGGCCGCACAAACGATCGCAATGCGTGAGAACCATCAGCGTCTTGCGCCAGAACATCTATTAAAAGCATTGATGGACGATGAGGAAGGCCTTGCCGCCAACCTGATCACACGCTCGGGCGGCGATGTTGCTGCCGTGCGCAGTGCCGTAGACGCCAGCGTCGCAAAAATTCCGCAGGTTACTGGGGATGCGGGGCAGGTCTATCTTGATAATAACACCGCCAAAGTCGTCGACGAGGCCGAAAAAATCGCCAAGAAAGCTGGCGATAGCTTTGTGCCGGTTGAACGCCTGTTGACCGCGCTTGCCGTGATCAAATCCAAAGCGAAGGACGCATTGGATGCTGGTGGTGTGACAGCAATGAACCTGAACGCTGCGATTAATGACATTCGCAAAGGTCGTACTGCTGACAGCGCAAGCGCCGAAGACAGTTTCGAAGCGCTCGCTAAATACGCTCGCGATCTGACCGAGGCCGCCGAGCAAGGTAAAATTGACCCTATCATTGGCCGCGACGAAGAAATTCGTCGTGCGATGCAGGTGTTGTCACGCCGGACCAAGAATAACCCGGTTCTGATCGGTGAACCCGGCGTAGGTAAAACCGCGATCGCCGAGGGGCTAGCCCTGCGGATCATCGACGGTGATGTTCCTGAAAGCCTGCGCAACAAGAAATTGATGGCGCTGGATATGGGCGCGCTGATTGCTGGCGCGAAATATCGTGGTGAGTTCGAAGAACGCCTGAAAGCTGTTTTGAAGGAAATCGAAACCGCTGCCGGTGAAATCATCCTCTTCATCGATGAGATGCACACACTTGTTGGTGCTGGTAAGTCCGATGGCGCCATGGATGCGGCCAACCTGATCAAACCTGCGCTTGCGCGTGGTGAATTGCACTGTATCGGTGCGACTACATTGGACGAATACCGCAAGTATGTAGAAAAAGACGCGGCTCTGGCCCGTCGTTTCCAGCCGTTGATGGTCGAAGAACCAACCGTTTCCGATACTGTCAGCATTCTGCGCGGGATTAAGGAAAAATACGAATTGCACCACGGTGTACGTATCGCCGATGCCGCGTTGGTGGCGGCTGCAACCTTGTCACATCGCTATATTACGGACCGTTTTCTGCCAGACAAAGCCATCGACCTGATGGACGAAGCGGCGTCGCGTTTGCGTATGCAAGTCGACAGTAAGCCAGAAGAACTGGACGCGTTGGATCGTCAGATTCTTCAGCTTCAGATCGAAGCTGAAGCGCTGAAGAAAGAAGACGACAAAGCATCCGTTGATCGGCTTGAGAAGCTAGAAAAGGAACTAGCTGACCTCCAAGACCGCGCGTCAGAAATGACCGTGAAATGGCAGGCCGAGCGCGACAAGCTGGAAGGCACTCGCGAATTGAAGGAACGGCTTGATCGTGCGCGGGCTGAATTGGATATCGCGAAACGCGAAGGCAACCTCGCGAAAGCTGGTGAACTGTCTTACGGTGTGATCCCTGATCTTGAGCGTAAGCTTTCAGATGCTGAGGAAAACGAAGACCTGATGGTCGAAGAGGCAGTTCGTCCTGAACAGATCGCCGAAGTCGTTGAGCGTTGGACAGGTATCCCGACCAGCAAGATGCTGGAAGGCGAGCGTGACAAGCTACTGCGCATGGAAGACGAACTAGGCAAACGCGTCATTGGCCAGCGGTCTGCTGTAACTGCGGTGGCCAACGCCGTGCGCCGTGCGCGCGCCGGTCTGAATGATGAGAACCGTCCGCTTGGATCGTTCTTGTTCCTTGGGCCAACTGGTGTTGGTAAAACAGAGCTGACCAAAGCGGTGGCTGAGTACTTGTTCGACGATGAACACGCGATGGTTCGTATCGACATGTCCGAGTTCATGGAGAAACACGCTGTATCACGTCTGATCGGTGCGCCTCCGGGCTATGTCGGCTATGATGAAGGTGGTGTGTTGACCGAGGCTGTTCGCCGTCGCCCTTATCAGGTGATCCTGTTTGATGAGGTTGAGAAGGCGCACCCTGATGTGTTCAACGTGCTTTTGCAGGTGCTTGATGATGGTGTACTGACCGATGGTCAGGGCCGCACCGTTGATTTCAAGCAAACGCTGATCATCCTAACGTCGAACCTTGGGGCGCAATCCCTAAGTCAGCTGCCAGATGGTGCAGATGCAAGCGACGCCAAGCGCGATGTGATGGATGCGGTACGTGCGCACTTCCGTCCAGAGTTCTTGAACCGTCTGGATGAGACGATCATTTTTGATCGGCTTGCACGCGAAGACATGGCCGGAATCGTTTCGATCCAGTTGGGTCTGCTTGCCAAACGTTTGGCGGGGCGGAACATCACGCTTGATCTGGATGACGCCGCGCTGAAGTGGTTGGCCGACGAAGGCTACGATCCGGTGTTCGGTGCGCGTCCGCTTAAGCGGGTGATCCAACGTGCGTTGCAGGACCAGTTGGCCGAAATGATCTTGGCTGGCGACGTCATGGACGGCGACGCGATCAGCGTCAGCGCTGGCGCGGACGGGTTGTTGGTTGGTGACCGCGTGTCATCTAGCAAACGACAACCGCCCGAAGATGCGGTCGTACACTAATAAATTGGGCGCCTCCGGGCGCCCTTTTCCTTTTGGCGCGGCGTACAGCACGTCGAAAGACAGCTGAAGACGTCTTTGGTGTTCACGTGCGGCTATCTGATTTGGCGGTAACGTATTTCTTGATAAGCCCCTCAGCGAAGTTCATGGCCCACTCAACATCTGACATGGTAGCTGGTGTCAGTTCGATACTCTGTCCACGATGCCGACCTTCAAGCATTGTCTTTTCGTTGGCAAGTTTACCAAAGCGTTTCCAATTTGCAGTGGACACATCCAGAGCACCCTTAGCATTGCTTTCGCCTACGTACTCTTCAATAAGTATTTCTCTGATTTCGTAGAGATGAATGAAGCGATTGCCCGGGTCGGTCTGCGCCGCGCGAAAGCTTCTTAACATCTTTGACACAACTGCATCATATTGCAGCGACATAACTTTGCTGAGAAACTTCGTGTGCGCTTGTATCCTCTCTTCCCTTGAATCGTAGATTGTTTTTCCGTCCGCTTTACGCACCACAACATCTATGTGACCGCCAGAGATGACAATTCTGGCAGGGGTTACGGCTAATTGGGTATCCTTGCGATCATCAGCGTGCACCAGTTCCATTTTGCTCTCGAAGAGTTCAGAAGTGTGACCAGTTTGCATTCCATGCGCATTGAAAAGGTCCACAATAATTGTTCGCAACTCGTTTCGAACATCGTGCGGGTTCTCGTTGGCGCTGAGCGTGATTTGCCCTCGTACAATGCCGTTAGAAACCAAAATAAGGATGCCCATTAAGTCAAGTTCAACAGGTTCCTCAAAGAAGTCCGTTGGCTTGTAGCGGTATTCAATGATGCTCTTCTTGCTGGTCGTCATTGTGACGTTTCTCTCATCCGAGTGTTTTTGACGTTAGCGGGGCAGCGCCATTTAGAAAGTAAGACCAATCAGCAGGTAGTGGTTTGTTATCTACCTGACGAATTAGATGGAAATAACCGCATGAATAGTTTGCTGGAGTGAACGGTGCAGTCTCTTCGATATCGGCGCAAGGTAGAAGAGTATTGAGAGCTGCGCTATTCTTGCACGCTCAGGTCCTTATCTGAAAGGTTTAAAAAAGCCCGTTGATCGAAATCAACGCGCTGCGTCCTTCTGTGTGGCATCAAGGGTCAACACATAAGGAGATTTATCATGCTCAAGATCACGACACCCAAGGCGAACCGCTTGGATATCGAACTGAACGGCGCGGTTGATGCTGATACGATGCGTATGGCGTTAGAGGATTTGATCGAAAAGTCAGAGGGCATTTCTGGCGGTAAGATGCTTTACACCATCAAGGAATTCTCGATGCCGACTCTTGGCGCGTTTGGTGTCGAATTTGGTATGCTTCCAAAGCTTTTTGGACTGCTGGGCAAGTTCGACAAATGTGCGGTGCTAAGCGACGCGGCTTGGCTTCGGACTGCGGCGGAAATTGAAGGCGCAATTATCCCCGGTCTTGCAATCAAAAGCTTTGAGCCGACCGAGATCGAACAGGCAGAGGCGTGGTTGGAAGCGTAGGTGTAATAGCCCCGGTCGGGTGACCGAGGCTATCTTTCGCGATTAGCTTGGTGGCAGGATCACTTTGTCGATAACGTGGATAACACCGTTCGATGCTTCGATGTCGGCCGAGACCACGTTTGCATCGTTTACTTTGACGCCGCCCATGGTGCTGATCGTGACGTCAGCGCCGTTCACGGTTGTTGCCATCATGTTGTCGCTTAGGTCAGTCGACATCACTTTGCCAGCGATCACGTGGTACGTCAGGATTTGGGCCAATGCGTCTGGATCCGCGAGCAACGCGTCTACTGTTCCTTCGGGAAGCGCTGCGAATGCGTCATCCGTTGGGGCAAACACTGTAAATGGCCCGTCACCCTTTAGAGTCTCAACTAGCCCCGCGGCCTGTGTTGCTGCGATAAGTGTTGTGAATGAACCTGCATCAATTGCTGTATCAACGATGTCTTTTGAATGTCCCTCGGCGCATGCGGCTGTAGCCAAGACTGCGGCGGCGGTGAGTGCGGTGAATGTTCTGCGTAGCATTTAGGTCTCTCCCATAATTGAAAGATGCTTGGTCGGTAGCATCGAGATCGATACGGGTGGCGGACCGCAAATGGATCACTGTCAAATTTCTGCGAGCAGGCGTTGACGAATGGCTGATACGGGCTAAGCCGTGCCAGATTCCGATTTCCAGTCAAATCGGCGTGACGATGCGTGATGGAATGGGCGGGTTCTGTAACAGCTTTATTGAAGTCTGCCTTAGTACGTATCACAGGTTATTCCGAAATACGTTGCCCCTGATCATCGAACAGAATTGCCTTGTCGTCATCAAAATCGAGCGCAATGTCGCTGCCAAGTTCGAATTCATGCTGACCAACCAGACGCACTGTCAGCAATTTCTCGTTTCCGAGATCGACGATAACATGCGTATCTGTCCCCAGCCTTTCATAGTGAAGAACATTGCCCGCTAGGCGGCCTTTGTCTGCAACACGCAGGTGTTCTGGGCGCAGCCCAACCGTTGTCGCACGCCCCAGCGGTAAGATGTCTTTGCTAATAAAGTTCATCGCAGGAGAGCCAAGAAACCCGGCGACAAACAAGTTCACTGGTTTGTTGTACAGCTCCATCGGGGGGCCGACCTGTTCGATCACGCCGTCACGCATGACGACGATGGTGTCGGCTAATGTCATTGCCTCAGTCTGGTCGTGGGTCACATAGATAATTGTCGTCCCCAGCGTTCGGTGTAACCGCGCAATTTCGATGCGCGTATTCATTCGAAGCGCGGCATCAAGGTTTGACAGGGGTTCGTCAAACAGGAATATCTTCGGATGCCGTACCAAGGCGCGACCCAGTGCAACCCGTTGCCGTTGACCGCCAGATAATTCCGACGGCTTGCGATCAAGATAGTCGTCGAGTGACAAGATTTGCGCAACTTCTTCGACGCGCTTGGCGATGTCCTTTTTGGACGTATGGGTTAGTTCCAGCGCAAAGCTGAGGTTCTCGAATACCGTGAAATGCGGGTAGAGCGCGTAGGCTTGGAACACCATCGCGATGTCGCGAAGTGCGGGCGATACATCGTTCACCTTTTTCTCGAATAGTTCGACGATCCCCTCGTCAGGGATTTCTAGCCCCGCAATGACCCGAAGCAACGTGGATTTTCCACAGCCCGATGGCCCGACGATGACGACAAATTCGCCTTCATCGACATCCAAGTTGATGTCCCGCAATACGTGGTTATCGCCGTAGAACTTGTCGATGTTTTTTAGGCCGACTGCGGTCATAGTAGGCAAACGCCAAGTGTGCGGTTTGGTGCAGCGGACGCAGGTGTGTTCGCGAATATTTGGATTGCTGAAGTATTGCTGTCTAAGGTCATTACTGTTCCTGGATTGCGTATTTCTTCCGTCCACACTGCCATTTGTAACCGCAAACCTATTGATTTGGCTCAGTTCATTGGAAATGACGGTGGCAACATTTCATTCGGCTGGCGGCATCGTGAGACATCTTTCAATACTTCTACACTATATACTGTCGGGAAACGTACTGAACGGAGCCCTAAATGGCCTATCGCTGGACCAATGATCTTACCCGCGCGGATATCACCCCCAAGTCCGCCTATCTGAACCGTCGTCAAATTTTGGCAGGCACTGTTGGCCTCGGCGCGATTGGGATCGCAGGTGGCGCGAGCGCACAAGACGCGCTTGAGCCGAATACCCTCGAAGAAATCAGGACCTACAATAACTACTATGAATTTGGTGTGGGCAAAAACGACCCGGCGCAAAACGCGCACCAGCTGGATACGTCGAACTGGACGGTTAAGGTCGACGGGCTGGTTGATAACCCCGGCGATTACGCCTTGGCCGACCTTTTGTCCGGGCTTAGCGTCGAGGACCGCCTATACCGTTTCCGCTGTGTAGAGGCATGGTCGATGGTCATTCCTTGGAATGGCATCGAATTGGCCGACATCTTGAACAAGGTTGGCGTGCAGTCCTCTGCGAAATATGTTGCGTTTGAAACCGTGGTTCAGCCTGACAACATGATTGGCGTTCGGAATCGGGTTCTCGACTTTCCATATGTAGAGGGGCTTCGTCTGGACGAGGCGATGCATCCGCTGACAATTATGGCGACGGGTATTTATGACGAGCCACTGGCAAACCAGAACGGCGCGCCAATGCGGTTGGTTGTGCCGTGGAAGTATGGGTTCAAGTCGATCAAATCCATCGTGCGCATTACCCTGACCGACGAAGAGCCGCCTATCAGTTGGAACAAGGCGAACCGCCGCGAATACGGGTTCTATAGTAACGTGAACCCAACCGTCGATCACCCTCGCTGGTCCCAGGCAACCGAACGCCGCGTCGGCGGTGGTCTGTTCGCATCCCGTCAGGACACGCTGATGTTCAACGGTTACCCCGAAGTCGCCAGCCTTTACGAAGGCATGGACCTGTCAGAGTTCTTTTGATGCAGATTGTTGATACAGTTAACCAGTCGCTCCGCAAGATTCCGACGTGGACTATGTATATAGTAGGTGCCGTTTGGGTCGTTTGGATGTTTTATCTGGCCGCGACCAATCAAATGGGCCCGGAACCGATCAATGCGCTTGAGCGTGAATATGGTGAGCTTGGGCTAAAGCTGATCGTGCTTGGTTTGATGGTGACCCCGCTTCGAACATGGACTGGGGTGAACCTGCTCAAGTTTCGGCGGGCCATTGGCGTGACCGCGTTCTTCGTCGTGCTCGCGCATTTTCTTGTGTGGGCGGTCCTCGATGTTCAAAGCTTTGGCCGGATGTGGACCGAAGTCGTTAAGCGGCCCTATGTCACTGTGGGCATGATTGCCTTCGTTTTGATGGTTCCACTGGCATTAACGTCGAACAATCGCTCAATTCGTAAACTTGGTGCCAACTGGCGTAAGTTGCACAAGCTAACCTACACTGTCGCTGTATTGGCAGTCCTTCACTACATATGGCTGGTGAAAGGGTTCCAGATCGAACCTATCGTCTATGCGTTGATTGTCGGGGGCCTGTTGGGTCTGCGAATTAAGCTGCGCCAAAGGCGGGCGGTAAAACCCGGTGGCTTGGCTGTTGGCGAGTAGGCGTCATTAAATGACGCTATATGGAGTGGCTGTCGTTGGATTCGTGCACGGCGGCCATTTCAGATTCGCACCCAAGTCGGACCGAGTCGCTAATTTAAGGCTCATGTCCGCGGATATTGTACCTGATCACGCAGAGCGATTCACATTTCGCGGCGAATTACGCGGATTCTTACTTCTCATCTGCCGCGAAACTGGTTGCGACTCGGGGCTTTGTTGATTGTTGGTCTGTCATTCGGGTCTGTGAGCGTAATTAAGTTACGTTTGACGTCGGTGTCGACGCAATGAAAGGTGGCTAACTACTTAAAAACACGTAAATTTCTTCTTTTTTGCAAAAACTTTGTGATTTATCAAAAAAGGGGTTGCGGGTGTTGGGTGATAACCTTAGAACCCCCTTCACCGGCGGCGCTAACAAGCACCGACGGGGCGCCGGACGGGCCAGACGGAAGCGGAGACGCTGAGGGATGGGCCGGGGGCGGTAAGAAATTTTGAGGTATTTGAGGCGGGGCGCGCCAGTAAGTTAGGGCGCATCTGGTCACTTTTGTCTCTACGCTGTTTGAAATTGATATATCTGAAGAGATATGTGGGCGGTTTGGTTCAGTTCGATGGATCAGACGTCTGTATATCAACGCTCTTAGGCTTCGGCCGATGATAGAGTGTCAGCTTCACTGTTTGGCGGCTTCTGGTAACTTTGGTTACTGAAGCACAACAAACAGAAAAGACGCCATATGGTTTCAGTAAGGCCATGTGGTGATGTGCAGAGGTTCGAACGTCAAGGATAGCATCGCAAGATGCTTTCAACTTGAGAGTTTGATCCTGGCTCAGAACGAACGCTGGCGGCAGGCCTAACACATGCAAGTCGAGCGCACTCTTCGGAGTGAGCGGCGGACGGGTTAGTAACGCGTGGGAATATACCCTTCACTACGGAATAGCCTCGGGAAACTGAGAGTAATACCGTATACGCCCTTCGGGGGAAAGATTTATCGGTGAAGGATTAGCCCGCGTCTGATTAGATAGTTGGTGGGGTAACGGCCTACCAAGTCTACGATCAGTAGCTGGTTTGAGAGGATGATCAGCAACACTGGGACTGAGACACGGCCCAGACTCCTACGGGAGGCAGCAGTGGGGAATCTTAGACAATGGGCGCAAGCCTGA
>ENA-ORXC01000072-ORXC01000072.1-marine-metagenome-genome-assembly--contig:-NODE-72-length-142927-cov-7.241127_pt1 | contig 142927 bp, 134 predicted proteins | sample MGYA00237865_ERZ511478 | MGnify/ENA metagenome assembly ERZ511478
ATTATTACTATTGCTACAACCTGCTAAACATAATACTAAGGCTAAAATAAATACACTAATTAATTTTTTCATAATAAGTTCTCCTTTAACTATGTTTTAAGTTAATGCATTATTATATTTTTCATAGTGCCAATGTTTATCTTCAAGCATTTCTTGATAAAACGGGTTTTGTCCAATAAGTTTAATTTCATCTGCTAAAACTTCTACTTCGTCTAAATGATGTGTAGTCATGATAATTAAACAATGTGATTTTAATTGCTCTAATAGGCGGTGTATATCATATCTTGACTCAAGATCAATTCCAACGGTTGGTTCATCAAGTATTAAAATATGAGGATTACTGAGCAATCCAATTAAAATATTAATTTTACGTTTATTACCACCTGATAAATTGGAAACTTTAACTTTAGTTTCTTTAAAATTTAACTGTGATAAATAATCTTGTATTGTCTCTTCTGATACAGGATTATTACACAGTGACTTGAAAAAGTTAATATTTTCATTAACTGTCATATGTTCAAAAAGTGCGATATCTTGTGGAACATAACCGACCATATCTCTAATATGACGTTTAGTTAGTGTTTGATTAAAATATTGTATGGAACCAGAATCTACCTTTTCAATACCAGCAATTAAACGTAATAAAGTTGATTTCCCAGCACCATTTTCTCCTAATAAAATAGTAATTTGATTATCTTGAATTTGCATATTGAGTTTATCGAAAATATGTTTATTTCTATAACTTTTACTTACGTCATTAATGTTTATCATCTAGTTCACACTCCTTTACAATTGAATCCATAGATAAATGACACTCATAACAATGGCATAGACAATAGCCATAAAAATACGATGACTCAGTACATTAACTTTAAATAGTAATAAAGCAATGCCTAATTCGTAAATAACTAATATGAGTAATGATTTTAAATAAAAGAATATGCTTAATGGTTGATGAATAACTAAGCTAATGCCAATGAGTATAATTATTAAAATAAAAACATGTGTAACGACATACGTACTATAAAGTTTAAGTTGACTATGATTAGTTAGGAAAAGTCGCTGTAATGGTGCGTTTTGTTTGAGACGCTGATGTAATAAAATTTGAATGGCACTAACCATGATGACACATGCAAATACAACACCAATGGAGATAGATTGATTTGCGTTTTGAGTTATAGAATGCGTTGTTAATTGTGATTTAGGTGTATCTTTATAATATTGATTTTGGATATCTGAGTGAGATTTTGTTTGATTCATATCGTCTAAGTGTTCTTGAATGATATATGGTATCTGTTGTTCATATAAAGAACGACTCACAATTTCGACAGCTATACTACCAATAAAATCATCTCGTCCATACAAAGGGATTGAGGATTTTAAATTATTGTTTTTTAGTTTACTATTGAAATCTTTGGGGATTTGCAGACTTACCATAACTTCTTTTTTCTTAACCAAGTCATCAATATAAAAATCGTCTTTAGATAAATATTGAATTTCTACGTATGGACTTGAATCCATTTGATGAATCAGTTGTTTAGATGCTTTACTGTGACTCATATCTTGGACTGCAATTGGAATTTTAAACGTTTGACTTGCAGATTTGTGAGCGATCCATAATGCACCTAATGCCAGCATAATCGTCAAAATAAATATAAAATAAGCGAACCATTGCTTTTTAATAACGAGTTGGATATACGGTTTCATCGACGATACCTCCAAGCAAGTATGATTAGCAATGCTAAAATTAATACAATTAAACTAAAATAGAACGCTGGATGTGAATCTAAAATATAGTTGTTTAAAGTAATTTCTAGCATTTGATTCGTTACTAAACTAAACGGTTGGCTAATTAAAACATCATTCAATATATGTTGGAAGAAAATAGTAGGAATAGTAATCCCTGAAAATCCAATAATGAGTATGCTTAGACTAACTTTTAGGAGTAAATTCAACCAAGATTTTGATACTAAATCAATAATGATGAGACATAAGACCAAAATCGTGACCAAATATACTAATTGGATGGCTACCGTAGGCCAATTATATGTTCTGAAAGCACTATGCAAAGCAGATTGAATCCAAACAAAACCTATTGCTGACCACAACAAGGTATAAAACCAAGAGATGAATCCACGTACAAGTGTTAACTTTTCAAAAGAAAAATGAAACATTTGTAAACGTTCTTTAAGTGCTGATTCTTGATTCATTTTCAAAACGGTGAAAAGTGATAAACAAAGAACAAATATGGAAAATAGATAGCCAGTAACAACATAATAACTTCCAGTGTCATAAATATGGATAGATTCATAATCAAAGGAACCAGTACGATTAAGTCCGGTAAACAACATGTCTGTCATAGTCATTAATGTATCTTGGTCTGATGGTTTGTCAGCAAGATGTGAAAAACTTAGTATTCCTCCCATAGATAGCATTAGACGGTCATATACTGAATGGGTGAGTTGATTTATCACTACACTTTTAGTGGATTGTTTGTCATATGTATAAACTGAAATAGGAAGCCTACCATTTTTATAAAAAGCTTTTGTCATACCCTTATCAAAGACAAAATAACCTTGTAATTTTTGTTGTTTTAATAATTGATGTGCTTCATTTTCATTATATTTTTTCAATGATACATTCTTTCCTAAATTGCTACCTTTACCAACAGACCCTAAAATAAGTTGTGTTTCTTTGGATTGGTCTTTATCTACAATGCCAATAGTAAAATTAGATTCATTTTTATTAATATGTTGAATAGTAGTTAAAGTGACAATGAGTGCAATTATGATTAATAGTAAATACACAAATAAGTACCACTTTTTTAATAAAAAAGAGTGGTAAATATGAAACAACTTTAATGAATTCAAATAACCACTCCTAATAATAATATAAAGAGGGTAGGACAGCTCTCCCACCCCTTATGCTTGCTGATTTGTCCTTGAATATTTACATGGATAGGGGGCGATTAGCCAACATATTTAAAAATACATTAAATACACAAAAATAATTGAAATTAGTCATCCAATTTTTTCTCTACTTTTTTAAATGTATCCTTACCTTTTTTCTCCATTTCTTTACTTAATTTTTCTTTGTCTTTTTTAGATAATGAGTTGAAGTCTTTTGCACCGTCAGTATTGAAATTAATTTTTTCTTTAAGTTTAATATTGGCATTAATAATAATATTAATTGGTTCGCCATCTAGCTTGAATTCAACATTTAACTTTTGCTTTTGTTGGTTATTCTTCGCGTCTGTGTCTAAGTTGTTTTCATAGTCGATATCATAATTATCTGTACCATCATCAATAGTTAATGTACCAGCGTCTTTACGTTTTGAGTCATTTTGAGTCTCTTTGTTATCGATATCGAGTGAATAGCGGTCATAATCGATGCTACTAGTTAATGTATATTGATCTTTGTACTTATCATCTTTCTTTTTAGAAGAGCCTTTAATTTCAAATGAATTATCATTTCCTGTTACTTTATAATTCACTTTTAGGTTATCATCAATTTTATTTGTACCTTTGATGTTCATCTTTTTATCATCGGAATCAATAATTGTGATATCACGTTTGAGAATTTGATGTTTTTCCTGATAGATAGTTGATTTAATTTTAGGGAAATCTTTATCTTGTGCGTCTTTAGCATCTTTCAAAGCATCTTTAATTGATTTGTTGTATTCTTTTTCATTCATATTTGAAAGTCTCAATAACTCTTTATCATCTTTTGCTTTTTTCAAAACTGCTACTGTTATGTTCTTAGCTTTTTCTCTACTAATTGATAAAGTAACTGGTTTGATTTTCTTAGTTTCCCCATCAATTTTCACTTTTTCTTTATCACCTTTTTTGAAATCATCATCATCTAATTTATCAGTGATTAAATCAGTATACCGTTTTGTTACTTTATCGATATCGTCTTGACGAGTATGTAGAACACCAAGTTGATTATTCAAATTGAAGTTTACATTTGAATAACCTTGTTCTTTCAGTTTAGAAGCGTCTGTTCCTTGTATTTCAGCTAAAGTATCAATGATTTCATTATTTTTAACACTATAAACACCTTTGAAGAAAGGTGATTCATAATATTGATTTTTATCATCTGCACTAGCTTGAAACTTACCAATTTCTTCATCAACTAGAGTAGGTGCTATATTGACGATACTCTTTTTACTTTCTGGATCGTGTCCGACAGTACCTTTAATTTTTGAACCATCGACTACGGATTTGGGCAAACCTAAGTCTTCTATGTAATCTTTAGGTGCATCTGCAGTAACTTCAAATTTAGATAAGAAAGAATTATCATTATATTTTTCTTGGAATTTCATTTCATTTTTGAAACGATCATTAATATATGAATCTAAGTTCTTAGCGGTTTTCTTTTCGCTTAATAAATATGAATTTTTTGGTGTATTCGTAATAAAAGCATAAACACCCCAAGCAATTCCTAGTACTAGTAATAGTCCAATTACTATGGGTAAAATGATTTTTAATTTTTTCGACATTGTATATCCTCCCAAAATGTACGTTATCCCAATTAAAAATAGCTATATTTAGCAAAAGTGACTAAATAATTGCGAGCAATTTATTCAGTCACTTTACTGGTATTATTTTAACTTGATTTCTTTTTTAGCAAGGTTATCATTGCTGTAGTCATCTGGATCTTTAACTTGTAATGTCACAGGTGTTTTTGTATCTTTTAATTTATAGAACTTAACAGCTTTAACTTTACCGCCTTTATTAATTTCATCAGTACCGTTTTCACCGTATTTTCTATCTAATTCGCTATCGTAAGCGTCCCCAGTTTTTAATTCTCTCTTAACATCTTTAGAATCTTGATATGCTTCAAAACTCATATCAAATGCTGATGATGCTGTTACATCTTCTTTGTCAGTTTTCTTTTTAACACCATAAACAATAGCAATATTTGGTTTATCATCGTCTGCATATTTGCTTGCATCGACAATTTGAGTGTCTAAAATTTCAACATCAAAGTTTTTACTTGATAATTTATCATCTTTGAAAGAAGAATCTGATTTCTTTTTATCATCTGAAGAAGAATCAACTTTTACAGAATCTGTGTCTCCTGAATCCTTTTTACTTTCTGATGATTTGTTAGAAGAATCGTTACTTGATGAATCTTTAGAAGAATCATCCTTACCACCACATGCGGCTAATACTAATACTGACGCAAATAGTAACGCTAGTAATTTTTTCATAATTAAACCTCCCAATATTATAAAATAAATAGTATGTAATGAAAATATTCACTTATTAATATTAAATGAATAATAAAATAACGAATATTTATGGTAATTAGTATAGCATTTAATTGTTACTAAAGTAATACTTTATTTTAAAAATATTTACGTTAAAATATATTGATGGCCTGAATGAATAAAACTAAAATAATTAGTTATATTTTAAATAATGATTTTTATTTTAAATTTAAATACAGTGCATTCAATAGCATTAAATTCAATTTTGGATAATGGAATTGAGTCATTTCTAGATAAATTTATAGATTAAAAGGATCATTCATTACGTGAATCATTTAATGAGATTAATGACTTTAGTTGATTGCTAGAATGGTTTAAAAATTTGGGGAATATCTAATTATGAGGCATTACTTCAGGGGGATAAATATGAAAAGATTCGCATTAATACTGAGAATATTTGCTATTTTGGTTCTCGTTGAAATTATCATTTTTATAGGTGCATTATGTACTCATTTATATTTTCAGCATCAATATATTCAGAAAGAAGAAAAACGAATTGAATTGTTTTTAAAATATAATTTTAAAAATATTAATAGCACAACAGTATATAAGAGCAATAGTGATTCACCGCTAGGAAGTTACAATATTATCGTCCGTATTAATGGAGATAAAAATAAAGAATTAAGCTATGATGCTGAATGTGGTAACTATAATCCAAAATTTAATGGAGAAGATTATATTTTAAACGGTAATCTAAAAAAGCAGAAAGCAAATAGAAAGATAAAATCTGTAAAAGAGATATTAAAAGAAAGAAATGCCAATACTGTGAATGATGCCTTAAGAAAAATACAATCGGAAGGTGAACAACATGAAGAGAATAACTAAGCGCAAGACATTAATGCTTATTGCTATTCTATCAACAATAATGAGCAGTTTCGTAATACTGATAACTGTATGTAGTATGTTGATTGTTTTTGTTTGGGGATTATTTCCATATTGGACGCCTATTGCATCAGCAATTGTTGTCTTGGGTAGTTTTATATTATCTTTTTCATTAAAATATATTAAACATAAATATCTAAAGTTTTTCATTTCAGTACATATAATAGCGAATTTTCTATTGTTTTTTGTAAATATAATTTCAATTTGCTTAGTACAATTAATTTAAAAATATGATTTTTAAGGAGAAGATAATGAAAAAATTTATTTTAGGTGTTTTAGTTATATTGATAAGTATATTGAATAGTGGTTGTAATGATAATCAAGAGGAAAACAAATATCAAAGTAAAATAAATAAAATTATGGAAATTCAGCAAGAAACACATAAAGAAATGGTTAAAAAGGATGATGAATTTATACCAGAATTTGATAAAGATAAAGTAAATACATACGTGTTTGATGATGGTAAACTTATTATAATAAGTTATAAAGCATTCAAAAATAGTGGTAATCTGTTTTTTATACCTTATGTATTTAAAGATGACAAAATATACTATAAAGAGCACTTCGACGCAAAAACATATGTTAAAGAACATAAGCCTGACTATAAAAATATCAAAGTAAAATAAATTTAAAGGAGTAGAAAAATGGAAGAAAATAGTAAAGAAGAAAATTTACAATATTTATCTATCAAATCAATTCAGTACTCCCATGTAATAGGATTTTCTTTAGTAAATTTCATTATACTAGCATTTTATTTTTTTATATATTCCGGTGTGGGTATTAAAGGTACTATCCCATTATATATGAAGGTCTATTTAGCTATAAGCTTAATATTATGGTTAATACTTTATTTACAAGAAAGAGCATATATTCTTAAACATTTTAATAAAAATAACTACAAAAGTAGAACTATCATTTATTTAACAATAAGTCTGCTTTCAGGTTACAATATTCCATTTTTAATTAGTTCTGCGTATGTATTTTACTTTGGAGACTCTAGAACTGACACTTTTTCGTATTGGCTACTAATAGGCGGTTTAATTGTTGTTTCAGCCATTGGATTATTTCTATTTTGTCTAGGAGAATTTGAAATGTTTAATATTCAAAATGGAGGATTTATTAGGCTAATAGGTATATTGATACTTTTATTTTCATTTGCAGGGTTATTTTATTTATCGTTAATTGTCCCAGTAGATTCTGAAGAAAATAGAACAATTTGGATGGGTATGATTATGTTAGTGTGTATACATATTCTTATCGGACGAACGTACTTTTATTTAGGAGTATTAGTTTATGATATTAAAGAAGAAGGATTAAAATTAAAAAGTTAACAAAGGTGATAAATTGATGGACAAACAATATATAGAAAAAATAAAGAGATCATATATATCTGTAGTAAGCGTAGTAGTGAATTGTTTAACATTAATTTTTTATGGTGTTTTATATTACTATGGTAATCTTTCGAATTCGTTACCAATATACATTTATATATTTATAGCATTTTGGGTTATTACTAATATAACGTTGTTTATTCAAGAGAGGTCTAAAACAACTAAGACTTCACACAGCAATATTTTGAAGTATTTATTACTAAATATTATATGTGGTTTTAGTATTACACTCGCCTTTTCCACTATTTATGTATTTGGAGCCATAGCTAATGGCTATGAAGTTTTTAATTATTGGTTATTGATAGCTGGATCGACATTATTGTCATTTATTGGTACACATATATTTTTCTGTAGCGAATTTGAAATATCAAAACATTTTAGTAATAACTTTTATAATTTATTAGGAATATTGGTAAAAGTATGTTCTTTTATTTCATTAATTTATATCAGTTTGATTGTACCTGTAACACAACAAGAGAACAATTTTATTTGGTTGAGTATCCTTATTTTATTAGCGATAGATTCTTTATTAATAAGACCTTACTTTAATTATGGATTATATCTTTTTAACATTAGAGAAAAAGAAAAGAACTCATAATAGAAATATATAGAAGTAATTAAGGAGCTGGGAATTTGGTATATTTTGTATTAATTGGATTAATTATAATATTTTATCTAGCTATATTCGATGCATTATTGAAGGCTGAAGGTATTTCATTTTTATCCTTACTTCTAGATCTTATTATTATTGTTATGTTAATAATCTTTTATTTTATCGGTGGAAGATTATCTGAACATGATTTAAGTAATTATATAGCATTTACGCTGATTGGATCATATATTTATATGTATTATGCAGTGAAAAATTTTTGGATTAAACCTAAATTAGTGAAATATTTGGTAGGAAAAAAATTACAAGAAGAAGAGGAAGATTTAGAATATCAAAAGCTAGACATACAAACTTCAAGAACTAAGTCAAAATATTATGGTGCAGTAGCTATTTTACTTTTGATATTTACTAAAATTTATATTACTCCAAATTTAAAAGAAGATAGTTTATCAACGGTTTCCATTTTTATACCTATAGGAATTATTATCATTTTAATTTGGCTTATATTAGATTTATATAGAAAGAAACAATTTGGTATTTTCTTTTTTAAATCGTTAATACCTATGGTTGTAACAGTATGGATTTTTGTTTCTATTGTAATATTGATTTGAATTTTAACTATATTAGGTTCGAGTTATTAGATTTAATAAGTACATAGTAGTAATGATTTAGATTTATCAATTGAATGAAAGAGTGCTTTTATAGTCATTAGATAACTGTTCTAATACGCATTATTGAGATAGTAGATTGAACTCAGATTACTAGTAGGGAAAAACGGAAAAATCTATATTAAATTAGGAGAAAGATAATAATGAGTAAAGATAACTTACAAGTTTTAAGCATTAATAATATAAAAAATTCATATTTAATTGGGTTTGCATTAGTTAATTTTATTATCTTTGGATTTTATTTGTTTATGTATAAAGTTGTAGGGGTTACTGGACATATTCCCACTTATATGAAGGTTTACTTAATAATTTCATTAATATTGTGGTTACTTTTATATTTACAAGAAAAAGGGAAAATTTTTGCGAATTTTAATAAATATAACTATAAATCTAGAATAATTATTTATTTTATCATCAATATATTAGCAGGATATAATGTTCCTTATTTGATGAGTTCTGCATATGTATTTTTTTATTCTGGTAGTGAGGATAGTGTGTTTGAGTACTGGCTATTAATAGGGGTCATTATCTTAATTTCTTTATTAGGATTGTTTTTATTTTGTTATTCTGAATTTGAGATGTTTGGAAATCAACAGAATACATTAATAAAATTGATAGGTATTTTAATAGTTATAGCTAGTTTAATTGGATTAATTTATGTATCAATAATAGCTCCGGCAGATTCTGAAGAAGGTAGAGTCATTTGGGTAGGTTGTATCTTTTTAATGTGTATACATGTTTTAGTAGGAAGATCTTTCTTTTATTTAGCAGTTTTAATTAATGATATTAAAGAAGAAGGACTAAAATTATAAGTTTGATTATAGTGACGAGTTAATAGTAACTGTTAATAGATAAAACCTATCATTATAGAAAGATGTGAAGATATGAATATATCAAAAAAATGGTTATTAGTCATCATCATACCTTTAGCAATTGTACTCATTATAGTTGGGATTTGGTATTCAATGAAACTCAAAAAAGAAAATGAAATCAAAGATAATTTTGCAAAAACATTAAAGATGTATCCAATCAAAAATTTAGAAGACTTATATGACAAAGAAGGATATCGAGACGAAGAGTTTGATAAAGATGATAAGGGAACTTGGGTAGTAAATTCTGATATGTCTACGACTGATAGTAATAATGAATTAGTTTCAGAAGGCATGTTGTTAAAATTTAATAGAAATACAAAAACGGCTAAAGGGTACTATTTTATTAACAAGTTTAGTAATAATTCTAATAAATATGACTTAGGAAAAAAGATAACAAAATATCCAGTTGAGTTTAAGAATAATCGCATTCATATAACTAAAGATATTAAAGATAAAAAACTAAAAAATAAAATCGAAAATTTTAAATTTTTCGCTCAGTACGCCAATTTTAAAGATTTAAATAAATATAAAAATGGAGATATTGAATATAACCCAGAAGTCCCTAGTTATTCAGCTAATTACCATTTAGGAAATAATGATTTTAATGTAAAGAAAATAAGAGATATTTATGATGTACCGACTAAAAAGGCACCTAAATTTACGATGAAAGGTACAGGGAAATTAAGTGGAGATTCTTTAGGAAATCAATCAATAGAATATACTTTTGAAGAAGGTAAGAAAAATAATATATATTTTACAGATTCTCTTGAATATCAACCAACGAAAAATTAAATAGCCACTATGAATAGCGTCCGATACCTTTATTATAAACAATGGTGTTGGGGGCTATTTTGTATATTCCACTGTTTAATATTATGCTAAAAATGGCTTTTTATATTGATGATTGAACGTTTAATTGAAAATGCTAAACGGGTAATGTTTACAGATGGATGTCATGTTCTTAAGGAGAATAATTAATGAAACAAGCACAAGAATTAAAAAAGATGTTAACACAATTAGATGGACAAAAATATGGTGCTTATAAACGTACAAAAGGGATGTATCAATTTGATGACTTTCGATTAGCCATCGACCATGTCCAAGTAGATCCTTTTGCGCCGCCTTCAAAAATGAGACTAATTATAGATAGAAAAGTAGTTGGCATACCCGATGACTTTTTAGATACAAAAGATAAACGTATTGCAGTTGCTGACTTTTTAACTAGAAATGTAGCTCGAAAATTAAAAAGCATATTATCAAAAGTAAAAGGACAACATAAAATCATTATCGATCGTTGTGGTCAAGAGATACTTCAACGCACATCTGTAGTTATTAATGATGACGTCATAGAGGTACGTCTAGAGGTAGGTCTTCCAGCTGCAGGTCGCAAAATTTTAGGAAAAGCAGCAGCATCAACAATGACTCAAGTGTTACCACAAGTAGTCGATCAGGCGCTCAAATATCAACATATGGACCAACAAGCTTTAAAACGTCAAATTGAATTGAAACTGAATCAAACGTATATTAGAGGACAACTAGATCAACAAAACTTAATCGCATTTGTCGCTAATGGTTCCATATTACCTAGGAAAAGTGGCGTATCTGATTGGCCGATGCCTCAAGCAATTGAGTTTTCAAGCCCAAAATCATGTGAAATAACAATGGAAGTACCATATGGTAAGCCTGTTGTAGGTATGGGAATTCCAAAAGGTATTACTTTAATCGTTGGTGGCGGCTATCATGGTAAATCTACCTTATTACAAGCACTCGAACGAGGTGTTTATGATCATATCAATGGCGATGGTCGTGAGTATGTAATTACAAATAATAGTGCGATGAAAATACGTGCTGAAGACGGTAGAAGTGTAGAAAAAGTGAATATTCGACCATTTATTGATCACTTACCTGGTAAGAAAGATACTAGTCAATTTTCAACTGATAATGCAAGTGGTAGTACATCACAAGCGACCAATGTAATGGAAGCATTAGAAGCACGTACTAAAGTATTATTAATTGATGAAGATACATCGGCAACGAATTTTATGATTCGCGATGGACGTATGCAGAAGTTAATTGCACCTGAGAAAGAACCGATTACTCCATTTTCAAATCGAGTAAAACCGCTATACGATGACTATGATGTATCAACTATTTTAATCGTTGGAGGTTCTGGTGACTACTTTGAAGTCGCTGATCAAATATTAATGATGGATGAATATGTACTGAAAGATGTGACTCAAGAAGCTAAAGAAATTGCTCAGACAGCAGGATATGAACGTGAAGATACTTCTCATAAGACATTTGGTGAAATTCCGTCTCGTATCCCTCTTAAAAATAGTTTTAATAAAAAAGGAAAAGATAGTCGACTTAAAGCTAAAGGACAACATGCAGTCATGTATGGAAAAGAAACGATTGATATTAATGGCTTAGAACAATTAGCAGATGATAGTCAGACTAACACACTCGCGATGATGATTGATTATATCCAACAACATGAGTTAGGTAACGACAAGACAATCAATGATATCGTTGATGATGTATATCAACTTATTGAACATAAAGGGCTAGAAGCAATATCACATCATCAAGGCCATCCAGGTAATTTAGCACTACCACGTAAACAAGAACTCATAGGGACATTAAACCGCTATCGTGGGTTGAATATGAAGTAATAACAACATGCGCATGTATCAGAGTGTACGTTATGTACCATGATAGCATGCGCATTGTTTATGTAATATCGATTATCTTTTGAATGGTTTATTTTCATTGTATTCTTCTTCTGTCATGAGCGTACTTTTTCTTTGAATGCCATAATCTTCTATATAAAATCGTTTACCAAGTTTTAAATAAGGCACAACCATAGCTCTGAATTTTACTCTTTTATAAAGAAGTGAAAAACCAATTTTAAAATACTTTTGACGTTCGAAAAGCCATAAATGATCTATTGAAATGCCATTAATTTGAACATCTTTGAGTAAAATTCGTACATTTCGTTTATATGGTAAATCACGATCTAATTTATTTTTATATCCAATATATTCAAGCCTACCAGTAACAACTACTGATTTATTCCGAAAAGGTTTCAATTCATCTCTTCTCACATGACCACCCCTTACTATATCACTTATTATAAAAATAATATCACAAAATTATTAATTTTATTTATAAAATGAGTTGTGGAGAGGCGGTTATATCAAAAAATAAAAATTTCTCCTCAATGATATTGATGACAAATGACATTAAATAAAAATAACCTTCATCCAATACTGAATGAAGGTTAAAAATATTACTTTCTTATTAATGCTAAAATACCAGCAACTAAAATTAAAATACCTGATAAGATACCAAAGAAGCTGATGAAAACAAAATTTAAAATTCCACCAATAATTAAAAGAACACCCATTAATACTCTTTTCTTATTGATGATACAGCTTAAGATTAATGTAATGATACAAGTGAGTATGACAGCTACGCCTAAACCATAAACTTGACCACTATCAGATGCTTCAAATTCATTGCCAATACTACCAACCATTATTGCAAATAGTCCACCAAGCATACCAAAAATACTTCCCATAATACCCAATACCATTTCGGCTACTCGATTTGTTTGTCTTTCAAATTGATAATTATTCATTAATTCACCTCATTTTATGTATACTATTAATATATCCTATATAAAAAATAAAATAAATAGTTTTGTTACAACTATTTTTATTAAAATCAAAAATTCTTTACGAAACAAATTAATAAACAAAAAGAAGTTGTTCTCACTTTAAAGACGAGAACAACTTCTTTAATGATGGGTGATAATGTAACTACAAAAATAAAAAAGTATTAAATCATTAACTAACTCTAACTATTACGTTATAAAAAATGTGATTTTAAATCATTGCTCTTTTAACACGCCGTCTTTCATATGATAAACTTTATCGCAAAATTGTGTGAGACGTTCGTCGTGTGTAACGATGATACATGTTTTGTTTCGTTGTTTTGTTTGGTTTTCTAATATTTTCATGACGGCCATAGCGTTATCTGTATCGAGTGAAGCGGTTGGCTCATCAGCTAAAATGAGTGATGGGTCTGTAAATATCGCTTTAGCTATAGCGACACGTTGTTTTTGTCCACCTGATATTTCGCTCGGCAATTGATTTTCTATTTCAACTAATCCCAATTGTTCCAACAATGTTTGGTATTCTTCTTTATTAAGTGTGTCTCTTTTATATTTTTTTAATAACTGAAATTGTTGTTTAACTGTTAAAAAAGGTACTAAATTAGTCGATTGTAAAATAAATCCAATTTCTTTAATTCTGATTCGTGCCAAAGCTTTTTGGTTTAATTTAGTAATATTGTTATCGTTAATCCATATCTCACCAGATGTTGGTGTTTGTAACGCGCCAGCCATAGTTAAAAATGTACTCTTACCAGAACCAGATGGCCCAACAATTGCGATTAATTCACCTTGGTTAAATTTCAAATCAGTCGGTTTAACTGCTTCAATAATATGATTACCATCTTTGAAGGACTTTGTAACGCCTTTGAACTCTAACATAGCACACACTCCTTTCTATCCAATTGCTTTTAGTGGGTCGATTTTTCTAATAGATAATACTGAAAATAGACTTCCTAATAATGAAATAATGATAAGTACTAAGCCAAAAATTAATAACGTACCCATATTAAATTGTATAGGAACAGCATCTGGTAAAATTGTACTCGTTAATAGTGTGAGTACGAGTCCAATTGCAGTACCAATGAGTGATAATATAAATGTTTGAGCAAGCACCATCTTTGCCAAATATCCATTCGTAAACCCTTGTGCTTTTAATACGCCAAATAACTGCGTTTTTTGAAGCGTCATAACATATAAAAAGACGCCGATCACAGTTGCTGAAATCACAAATAAGAAAGAAATCATAAAATTAAGTGTCATATTCTGAGCTTTATAACCCGGTAGATTTTCAATGAATTGATCAATTGAAACGCCTTCAAGGTCACTATCTAACTTATGATTTTTCCAATTTTTATCTTTAACTACAACAGCATTCGTTTGATCTTTAGATAAAGCTGGATTAATCTTTTCTATAGTTTTGTTGTTGGAAAAAATAACAGGAGATGCATTATATTTCGCACTTTCTGAGACACCAACAACTTTTAATTTTTCATCTGATTGTGATAATGACAATGTATCACCAATTTTAAAACCTTTATCTTTAAGCGTTTGATCTATGATTACCTCATTTGCTTTATTAACTTGACGGCCATCAACTAATTTGGGTATTAAAAATGAATCTGAAGTGACACCAAAGAGTAAAGCATTTTCTTCTTTATTATCATTTGAAACAATAACACCTTGTTGTTTTAAAGGTGTTGCTTCATTAAATTCATTACTTATTTTAGAACGATCAAATACTGATTGTTCAACAGTTTGATTAGCATCTTTGTTCAAAATAATGGCATTTGCATGCCACTTTTCAATGCCTTCTGTATTCATCTTAATTAAACCGTTAGCTAAGCCAGATAGTAAGAATAATAAATAACTTATGAGTACTAGAATCCCGATAATTAAGCTGAATTTGAGTTTATTTCTTTTAATTTCATTCCAAGCTAAGAACATACATACTTAACCTCCTTTTAAACATTAGTTCCATCACCTTTATTTCTTAAAGATACCATTTTTTAGAATGAAGTATAAGTTTAGATGATGACAAAAATTTAAAAATATCGATATTCAGGTATTAACCATATAATTAGTTAGTTGATAGTTAAAACTGATATAATAAAATCTCAATTGGATAACCTGAGGAGGTTAAATTATGAATGATAAAGTATTAGTAACAGGCGGTACTGGATTTTTAGGTATGCGTATCATTTCTGAATTATTAAAAGATGGCTATGAAGTACGTACAACTGTACGTAAATTAGATAAAAAACAACAAGTAATTAAAACATTGCAAAATAACCATATCAATACTGATAAATTAGAATTTGCTGAGGCAGATCTTTCTAAAGATGAACATTGGAATGAAGTAATGCGTGGATGTAAATACGTATTAAGTGTTGCTTCTCCAGTATTTTTCGAAATTCCTGAAGATGAAAGTGAAGTCATTCGACCAGCAATAGAAGGTATTCAACGTATCTTAAGAGCAGCTGAAAAAGAAAATGTTAAAAAAGTAGTTATGACATCTAACTTTGGTGCAGTAGGATTCAGTAACAAAGATAAATCAACTATTACAACTGAAGAAAATTGGACAAATCAAGATGAACCAGGTCTTTCTGCTTATGAAAAATCAAAACTATTAGCTGAAAAAGCAGCTTGGGATTTTGTTAATAATAAAGACAACCAAATTGAATTTGCGACGATTAATCCAGTTGCTGTGTTAGGAAAATCTATGGATTCTCATGTATCTGGTAGCTTTGATATGATTAAAAACATTATGAATGGATCAATGAAACGTGTGCCAAATGTACCTTTAAATGTAGTTGATGTCAGAGACGTTGCTCGTTTACACGTTCTAGCAATGAAATCAGACGATGCTAATGGTAAACGATTTATTGCTTCTGCAGATGGTCAAATTACCTTAGCAGAAATAGCTAAATTAGTGAAAAATAAACGTCCTGAACTTTCAGAAAAGGTATCAACTAAAACTTTACCTAACTTTGCAATTAATATTGGTGCTTATTTCAACAAAGAAGCTAAAGAGGGTAAATTACTATTAAATATGAATAGAAATATAAGTAATGAAAGAGCTAAATCCATTCTTGGTTGGCGTCCGATTGGTTCACAAGAAGATGCAGTACTAGAAGCTGTAGATTCAGTGTATCCTTCTACACCGAACTTCGTTGCACAGTATATTTCATTAAACGGTTGCCCAACTAAACCACCTACAGAAGAAATGTTAATAATACGACCATCTCTTTGACTTCTCATAGTAGGTAATACTGCTTTAGTCATACGAATAACACCCATTAAATTTAAATTCACTTGCCACATAATTTCTTCATCAGTAGCGAGTTCTGTTGTTTTGACAAAACCTGCACCTGCATTATTTACAAGAATATCAATGCGACCTTCAGTTTCAACAATATCATTCACAACTCGATTAACATTGTCTACATTAGTGACATCTAAATGTTTAGTATATATGTCTAAGTTTAATTCTTGTGCTTTGTTAATTAAATCCTCTTGCTTTTCAAGATTACGCATTGTTGCATATACTTTATAACCATTTTTAGCTAATAAAATAGATGTTTCAAATCCTAATCCAGTTGATGCGCCAGTAATTAATGCTACTTTTTGATTCATGAATAAATACCCCAAGTTTCTATTTTTTAGTTGAACTTAGTTTACTTTGTTATTGATAGAATCGCAAAGATTTAAGACCAACGTTGTTCAACTTTACCAAATTTCCAAATCAATGTAGAAATTAACCATGTGATTAAGAATAATGCGACTAAAATATAGCCTAAATAATCAAATTGTATAGATTCAATAAATGACCAGAAGCCTCCAGATAATTTAAATTTGTCAGCCATTATTTGTAATAACTCGATTAAACCAATGATTAAGGCAGCAATTACTGAAATAGTCGTAATCGTAATATTGTAATAAATTTTACGAATAGGATTGAAAAATGCCCAATTATACGCTGATTTCATAACGACACCGTCTAATGTGTCTAATAAACTCATACCTGCTGCAAATAAAATAGGTAATGACAAAATACCAATAAATGAAATAGCTTGTTGAGAAGCACCTGATGATAAAGCAAGTAATGCAATCTCACTAGCAGTATCAAAGCCTAAACCAAATAAAAATCCTAATGGTAATACATGCCAACTTCGACTAATGACTTTAAAATAAGGACCAACAAATCTTGTAATAAATCCTCGAGATTCTAATAAATCATTGATTTCTTCGTCATTAACTCCTTTTTGTTTTCGCAATTTCATAAACAGTTGAACTAAAGACACTAGAATTATAAGGTTTAATACGCCAATTAAAACTAGGAAAAATCCTGATACTAAAGTACCAATTGTGCCACCAATCTCTTGGAAATGTGGTAGCTCGCTTTTAGCCCATTTTACGGAAATACCTAGTAAAACTGCCATTAAAAATACAACAGTTGAATGTCCAATTGAGAAGTAAAATCCAACACCTACTGGATCACGTTTCTGTTGAATTAACTTTCTAACGGTATTATCAATTGCTGCAATGTGATCAGCATCAAATGCATGACGCAAACCTAATGTATATGCCAATATACCCATGCCAAATAAAATATGGTGGTCTTTACCTGCAAACCACAAAAAGCTAACCCCAATGATATGAAGTGCAATTACAATACTTATGTATGGCAACCAACTTAATGATTGTCGATTCATGAATTTCAAAATAATACCCTCTTTCTAATAAATATGCTAATTAATCATACTCTGATTATTAATAACCTCAAAGAAAAATTGATTCGTATAACAAAACTGTTATGGAGAAAATACATATAATTTATTAATTTTTTAAATATCGTGCATATTAAATGACATCTATGACTATACGTTTAGCTAACTATTGAGTTAGGTATTGTAATATTGATAAACATTTTAAATAAAGGAGAGATGAGAAATGACTGAACAAAATGGTTGTGTTAAATGTGGTCATACTGAAGTAGAAGAAGGGACACTCTCTGCGACAGGCTCAGGTCTATCTAAAGTATTTGATTTACAGCATAATAATTTTAAAACGATTACTTGTAAAAACTGTGGTTACACTGAATTTTATAAAGACACTAAAAATAATAAAATGGATATCGTTGATTTATTCTTTGGTTAAATTTAAAGTACAGGGTAAATTTAATATGATATTTGAGTAGCGTGTATGATATTCATACACGCTGCTTTTTAATATAAACAAACTATTGTTTTTTCTAGGTGATTATTAGTAGACTGATATTATTACTATTTAAAAGAGTGAAGGGAGGACTTTGATGAGTAACGAATATAAAAAAGGGATATTTTTCGCGTTAGGCGCATATGTATTATGGGGAATTTTACCGATTTATTGGGAATTGATTGATCAAATCGGTGCGTTTGAAATTTTAGCTTTTAGAATTATCTTTTCTGCAATATTCATGGTTTTAATTTTGATTGTAGGAAAGCATCAAAGACAGTCCTTTATGAGAGATGTGAATCAGTTAGTATCACATCCGATACAACTTTTAGCAATTATTGTTGCTGGTTACGTTATTACAGTTAACTGGGGTACATTTATATGGGCAGTTACAAACGGCCACGTATTACAGTCTAGTTTAGGCTATTACATTAATCCGTTAGTGAGTATTTTATTAGCATTGATTTTCTTAAAAGAGAGATTCAATAAATTTGAATGGCTAGCCATTTTATTCGCATTTATCGGCGTACTTTATATGACATTGAAAGTTGGAGAATTTCCAGTTGTTTCACTCATGTTAGCATTCTCATTTGGTATTTATGGACTACTTAAAAAGGTTGTTCATATCGATGCGATTAGTAGTATTGCGGTAGAGTGTATTGTTACTGCACCTGCAGGACTAATTTATGTAGGTTATTTATGGCAACAACATCAATTAACGTTTGGTATGAATATGTCTTCATTCTGGTTACTGTTTTCAGGTGCCATTACAGCAATCCCTTTAATTTTATTTTCTGCGGGAGCTAAACGTATCCCATTATCTTTAACAGGATTTATACAATATGTTGGACCAACGATTATGTTTGTTCTAGGCATATTCTTGTTTAATGAACCATTTGATGTTCATCAACTCATTACATTTGTCTTTATATGGATAGGTATTATTTTATATAGTATCTCTCAATATTTAAAAATGAAAAGAAGACCAATTACTTAATAAAAAAGTCATCACCTTAACACTGTTTCGAGTGAGTAAGGTGATGACTTTTCTTTATTTTAAAGGATTAAAATATACCTAAAACTTTCATCCATAATGAACCTAAACCAATCCATATAATGAAGTAAACAAAGCCTAATACGATGTTCATTGTCCACCAACGTTTTTGTGTAATGTAACCAGAACCGAAAAGAATTGGTGCAGGACCACTACTGTAATGTGTTGTTGAAGCCATTAAGTTACCGAAGAAACCAAGGATCAATGCACTGAATAATGGTGGCGCTCCGGCTGCTACCGCAACACCTAATAATGCTGCATACATTGCACTCACATGTGCAGTTGAACTTGCGAATAAATAATGTGAGTAGAAGAAGAACAGTATTAATAACACAATAACAATTGGCCAACTTAAGCCATGTAAACTTTGAGCGATTACTTTACTTAACCATGGAATGAATCCAAGTTGGTTTAATTGATCAGCCATTAATACAAGTACTGAGAACCAAACCAATGTATTCCATGCGCCTGTTTCATTTAATACATCTTTCCAAGTTAAGACACCTGTAAGTAAAAGTAAGCCTAAAGCAATAAATGCTGTTAATGTAGCATCTAAATTAATAAAACTTCCTATCATCCATAACACTAATGCAATGACAAAGATAGCTGCCATGAATTTTTCAGCAAGAGAAACTGAACCCATTTTTGCTAGTTCGTTTTCTGCCCAATTTTTAGCATTTGGTGTTTCTTTGACTGTAGGTGGGTACATTTTATAAATAATAAATGGCACTACAATGAGTGAAACTAATCCAGGAACAAGTGCTGCTAAAAACCAATTCATCCATGTTATATGTACATGAGCAGTTTTTTCAGCTAAGTTTTGTGCAAGAGGATTCCCAGCCATTGCGGTTAAGAACATTGCAGCAGTAATCAGATTTCCTTGGAATTCAGTGAAAATCAGGAAAGCACCCATTTTTCTTTCTGTGCCATCTTTTGGTGTTGAGCCAAATGATTCTGAAAGGGATTTAATAATAGGGAACATGATGCCACCAGCACGAGCAGTATTACTTGGAGTTGCCGGAGCTAATATTAAATCAACACCTACAAGTGAATATGCTAGACCAAGCGTCTTTTTACCAAATAATTTTACGAATTGTAGTGCAATTCGACGACCTAACCCAGTTTTGACAAAACCTCTAGAAATGAAGAAAGCCATCGCAATCAGCCATATACTCGTATTCCCAAAGCCTTGCACAGCCGTCTTAATATCGACTACGCCAACTAATACAGTTAATGTAAAACCAATGATTGATACTGCACCAATTGGCATAGGTTGAGTGATACATGCGATAATCGTAGCGACAAATATCGCAAACATATACCAAGCTTGTGTATCTAATGAGTCAGGCTTGAGAGGGGTTAAAGCCCAAATCAGTAAACCAACAACAATTGGTAAAATGAATTTTTTATATTTTACTGAGTTTTCCACAATAAGTGTCCTTCTTTCTGTAGAGAATTCATATGTACAACATCAGAATAATCCTAATTGAAATTAATGTACAGAGGGATTTTAAATTTAATCGGTAAGTGATATAGCATATATGTCTAAAACGTTAAAAACTGATTTCACACCGTTGTGAAATCAGCTTAAATTTAGTCTAATTTAGTTGTTTTTTAATACACGTGCCATTTCTTCCATTTTACCAGCATGAAGCGGAATATGGATGGCATTTAACATTAATAAACCTTCAACAGTTGAGAAACCAGCAATCGGTTGATCTAGCTCTATAGCTAATTGTTCATCTGTTAATTTTCTTGCACGTTCAGGAATAGTTTTAATATCATTTAAGATACTTTCTATATTAGGAACGTCACCGTCAATGTTAGACCAATCTGCAGGTTTAGAACCTGGCGCAAATAGTTTTATATAAAGATCTAAATCTACGACATTTTGGTCACCTTTAGATAAAGCATTTTCGAAAACAGTTAATACATGACCCATTTGCCAATGTAAATTATTAGGGAATACGTCGCTATCTTTATCTAATACGTCTTCAATTTTCCAATCTTCGTACATATTTAATAAATAATGAACACCTGTATCTATTACATCATATACTGTGTTAGTCATATTAGTTATTCTCCTTTGTATAAAAATTATACTTATCATTCTAGTAATGTTTACCCGTAATTAATAAGTTGTATGCATTAGAAGCTTGTACAGTTGTAGGATATTTATAGTAAGATGATATTAAGAAAAGTAGCTAAAATAGAATTATAAGGTGGTAACTTGATGTATAAGTATAAAAAAAGGAATCCTTTTTCAACCAAAGCATCTGTTGTATATGATGAAACTAATCAAGACATAGCTTATATTCGAAAAGTTTATAATAACCCAATACAAAGGTTAATCAGTATTTTAACGTTGTCGTTACGTTTTAGAAAATATGAAGTTCGTAATCATGAGGGTAATGTGATAATTAAAGCAAATGCTAAATCCATGCTAGATAGTAAGCATTTTACATTGGATTACTATCACGATAATACGCAACAAAAAGTATTGTTTGATAAAAAGAGTAGTGGAAGTAAAGATACGTATGGCATTATTAAACTCAATGATAGGATATTGAATATTTATGCCGATGAAAATCAAAATGCATATATTAAAGATGCGAAATTAGATACAGATATTGCAAGTTGGAAGCAAGTAGGAGACTATGCAGAAGTTCGAGCGGGAAAAGATTCATTTTTCCAAGAACATACTTTATTATGTATTGCTATGCTTCATATTTTTGCTGATAATCATGTTAGACGTCAAAAAGCATGGTCATTGTTAGGACCACCTACAATATAAAATAGCAAAACCGGAAATGAATGTGCTTTTCATTTCCGGTTTTTTCTTATATGTGACACTAATGTGTTTCGCCTAAAGCTACTTTTAAATCAGATGAATGGTCGATGGCTTTAATAGCAGCGGTTAATCCTTGGACAATTGTATTTAAAGACATGGAAGGTGTGCCGGGTTTGTTAGTAACCTGCTCTGGTAAATAAGGGACATGGATAAATCCAAATAATGAATTAGGGTATTGTGTCGCATTTAAATATCCTAATTGATACAAGATATGATTACATACAAATGTTCCTGCAGTATTCGAAAGTTTGGCGGGGATTCCATTATTTTTTATACTTTCTGTCATACGTTTAACAGGTAAATTTGAGAAGTAAGCGGCAGCTCCATTTTTTCGTATAGGTATATCTATAGGTTGGTTCCCATCGTTATCTGCAATTCGCGCATCATCAATATTAATTCCAATACGTTCAGGTGTGATTTCTGTGCGTCCTCCAGCTTGCCCAATAGCAACAACAGCATCATAGTGCTCTGAGTTTAATTTTTGCTCAATGACCTCAATAGCTTTATGAAATACAGTAGGAATCTCTATTTTAGTGATGTCATGCTCCCCGATTTGAGAAGGTAATTGTTTGACAGCCTCCCAAGAAGGATTCATTTCATTACCCTCAAACGGATCAAATCCAGTGACCAATATTTTCATAAAAACATCCCATCCAATCGAAGTAGTTATTTTAATAAATCATAACATGAGTTAGCTATATTTTAAGCTAAACAAAATTTTTATAAAATTAAATCGGCACATTGATATGCATAATTTCGGATTTAAATATGAAAATAATTGCACATCTATTAGATTAAGAAATCGCTTACAATGAAATTAGGAGGATTAGATATTGTTAAGTAATCGACAAACAAAGATTTTGTATTTCTTACTGAAAGCAGAAACGTTTGTATCCATCGCTAGGTTAGCAGATATGTTTGACATCTCACAACGTTCAATACAATATGATTTACAACATATTGAAAGTGTTCAAGACAATAAGCAATTCATGTTGATTAGACATAAATCATTAGGTGTAAAGGCGAAGTCATTGAATCAAAATAGTTTAAATAGTGAATTCGAAGCTATCGCTAATACAGTTCATCTTACTAAAAATGAACGTAAAATAAATATTTTAATTACACTTTTTGAGTCGACACAACCTATGTCATCTAATCATTTAGCAGAACTAATGAAAGTATCAAGACGAACTATTGTTAATGATCTTAAATCAGTACAACAATGGTTAGCGACTTATCAATTAAAAATGAAATATATACAAAATAAGGGATTCATCATTATTGGTGAAGAAGAAGCATTTCGACAAGCCTATGCCAATACAGTAAAAAATTATTTCAAAATGACTGTGCCATATTTCCAAGATCATTTATTTTCTGAAGCAGAATTAGCGAGTGTCAGAAAAACAGTTATTGATACTTTAATAGAAGAGGATTATCAGCTTGTACAATCGGCTGTTGATGGCTTGGTATATCATATTATTATTGCTATACATAGATTGAAGTTGAATTACTCAATTGATGTACCAAACAGTGAATATGAAAAAGTATGTGACACAGTTCAATATCGTATTTCTGAAAAATTGAAAAAGAATTTAGAAAAAGAATTTGATATTCAATTCCCTAAATCAGAAGCCATTTTCATAACGTTACATTTATTAAGTTCCAAAATTTCTAATATCAAAGAAAATTACATAAATACTAGTGAATTAGAACATATGATAAACGAGCTTATTAAACAAGTTAGTGTTGAAATGGGCATTGATTTGCGGGAAGACAAAAAATTATTAAAAGGATTAATAGTACACTTACAACCAGCAATTCACAGATTAAAGTTTAATTTAGTTGAAAAGAATCCTTTAAAAGATGATATACAAAATCAATATAGAAATGTTTACGACATCTTAAGTAGAAACATCGAATTAATCGAAAAAACTTATGAAATAACATTTACTGAAGATGAAATTGCTTATCTTACTGTTCATTTTGTTTCTAGTATCGAACGTGTTTCTACACAAAAGCACAGTTATATCAAAGTGGTATTGTTATGTGGTTCGGGGATAGGAACATCTCAATTATTAAAAAGTAAATTAGGCAATATCTATCCTGAATTTGAAGTGATTGATGCATATTCAATTTATCAAATTGATGAAAAAGCATTGTTAAGTAAAGGTGTGGATTACATTATATCAACAGTAGACTGTGAGTTTAATCAGCTCCCAGTTGTAACGGTAGATGCCTTTTTAAATAGAAATTCTAGAGATAAATTAAATCAAATAGTAAATCATTTCAGAGAATCTAAAGTGGTTAATATTGAACATATGGGTGAAAATCTTAGAAAACTTTTACCTGAACATAGAATTATTAAATTAAATCAAATTGTTAATAAAGAAAAGGCTATACATCAAGTTTCAGAATTGTTGTTTCATGATGACATCATTGATTATAGATATGCAGACGAAATCATAAAACAAATGGAATCGTTTGGTCCATATATGATTATTAGTCCACACATAGCTTTACTTCATTCTGATACGACATATGTTCGAAGTGGTGCTGGATTTGCGTTAGCTTATATTGAAAATGGAATTTCTTTTGGCCATCAAACATATGATCCAGTTAAGGTAATTATTGTTTTAGCAACAGAAAAACCTCATATTCACTTAAAAGCACTTGGACAATTGAGTCAGCTTTTAACTGATGAAGTTAAAAAGAAAGCATTTTTGGAAGGAAACATTAAAAAGATAAATCAATATATTAAAGAAATCTCAGTAGAAAGGGTGTAATGAGTGGCATTAGATATTTTGACAGAAGATAAAATTATTATAAAAAATCAAGTATCAAATTGGATTGAAGCGATAGAAATAGCTTCAGAGCCATTATTAGATAACAATATTATTAATCATGATTATATTACTTCAATGATTGAAAGTGTTCATGAATTTGGCCCATATATTGTTATAGCACCGGAGATAGCTATTGCACACGTAAGACCAGATCATAATGTTAACGAAGTAGGATTAAGTCTTCTGAAGCTCAATCAACATATTAATTTTTCAGAGAATAGTCATTATGCATCACTAGTTTTCGTATTGAGTGCAATCGATAATACATCACATTTGAATATATTACAAAGTTTAGCAGGAATTTTAGGAGATTCTGAGAGAGTTACACGTTTAACTAATGCAGAAAATAAAGAAGAAATTATAAAAATTTTAAAGGAGAATGATTAAGATGAAAATTTTAGTAGTTTGCGGACATGGATTAGGAAGTAGTTTTATGGTTGAAATGAATGCTCAGGAAGCTTTGAAAAACTTAAATGCACCTTCTGATGTTGAAGTAGAGCATAGCGATATTATGACAGCTAGTCCTGAAATGGCAGATTTATTTATCTGTGGTCGAGATTTAGAAGAAAATGCAGAACGTCTTGGAGATGTTTTAGTACTAGATAATATTTTAGATAAAGAAGAACTACAGCAAAAACTTGAAAGTAAGTTAAAAGAATTAAATATTATTTAAAGGGAGGTTTGGCATATGAAATCAATTCTTGATTTTATAGTAGACGTTTTAAGTCAACCAGCTATATTAGTAGCACTTATAGCTTTTATAGGGTTATTAGTTCAAAAGAAATCAGCATCAGCCATAACTTCAGGTACAATTAAAACTATGTTAGGATTTCTAATTCTAAGTGCTGGGGCAGAAGTTGTTTCAAAATCACTTGAACCTTTTGGCAAAATTTTCCAACATGCATTTGGCGTGCAAGGAATCGTACCTAACAATGAAGCTATTATTTCATTAGCATTAAAAGATTATGGTACTACTGCAGCACTTATTATGGTGTTTGGTATGATTTTAAATATTTTGATAGCACGTGTTACAAATCTTAAATATATATTTTTAACAGGTCATCATACATTTTATATGGCTGCTTTTTTAGCGATATTATTAACAGTCGGTCATGTTAAAGGATCGTTGACTGTGATTATAGGCTCAATTATTTTAGGTTTGATTATGGCCATTTTACCGGCACTAGCTCAACCAACAATGCGGAAGATCACTGGAAATGACCAAGTTGCACTGGGACATTTTGGTACTGTTAGTTATTGGGCTGCAGGCGAAGTTGGTAAGTTATTTAAAGGTAAATCTAAATCAACTGAAGATATTAAATTTCCTAAGGGATTAAGCTTTTTAAGAGAAAGTACAATTAGTATTTCAATTACCATGGCTTTATTATACTTTATAGCTTCATTGTTTGCAGGAGTAGGTTATGTAGATAAAATTAGCGATGGCCAAAACTTTATTGTATTTTCAGTGATTCAAGGGGTTACATTTGCAGCAGGTGTATTTATCATTTTAACTGGTGTTAGATTGATATTAGCAGAAATTGTGCCGGCATTTAAAGGTATATCTGAGAAAATTGTACCTAATTCTAAACCTGCGTTAGACTGTCCGATAGTATTCCCTTATGCACAAAATGCCGTTCTAATTGGGTTCTTTGTAAGTTTTATCACAGGTGTAATAGGTATGTTCATATTATTCTTATTTGGTGGCGTAGTTATTTTACCTGGAGTAGTAGCACACTTCTTCCTAGGAGCGGCATCAGCAGTGTTTGGTAATGCTCGAGGGGGAATTAAAGGTGCTATTGCAGGATCAGCGTTGAATGGTTTATTGATTACATTTTTACCATTGTTATTCTTGCCTTTCTTAGGAGATTTAGGTCTTGCTTCAACTACATTCTCAGACACTGATTTCTTAGCAGTAGGTATTATATTTGGTAATATAGTGAAATTTACAGGAATCGTTGGCTCAATTATATTCATCATTGTGCTTGCAACGGTTGCTATATTTATTAAAAATAAATCAGACAAAAAATTAGAAAAACAATCTTAAGAAACAGTTATAGTTTATGATTTTTGAAAATAGAAAAGTACTTTTCATTTAAAAACACATGTTGTTACGTAGTATTATGGCGAGACTCCCGAGGGAACAGTACTAGTTGAAGACACTAGAAATACTCACAGATTTATCTGTGCAGTATTTCTGGCTGAAACTGTACCCTGGGAATGGGAGCCAATAATACGTAGTATTATAAATAAGCCATTAAATGAATTTAACAATAGTTCATTTACTGGCTTTTATTTTGGACTTATGCCTTTGAAAAAATTTTATTAATTCTAACTCAATATCAATGCAACTAATTCTTCTGCGGTTACTTTACCGAAATAGAAGTTTAAATCAATATTGTTAAGACAATCGAGTAAATCACTTTTGACCATGCGAGTACCAATCAATTGGTCTTCTACATCCTTAATATCACCTTGACCGAAGAAATCACCAAAGATACTGCATCCTTCTATACGATTTCCGGCAATTGATAGAGAAATATCAATCGTGCCACATGCGAAGCGGTCGTTACGATTATATTCATAACGTGGAGAACGACCATAGTTCCATTCCCAATTATCATATTTTTCAGCTACTAATTGATCAATACCAGCCCAATCTTCATCTGTTAATTCATAACGTTTGGCATCTTTGATATCATCTATACCCATTAATTGCGTAATAATAAGATCTTTAAAGTCTTGAATCGTGATATTTTGATATTCTGGTGAAAGTGAGTCCCTTATGTTACCTACACGAGCGCGCACGGATTGAATACCTTTTGATTCAATCTTTTTACGATTAGGGTTAAGTGATTTAACCATTGCTTCATAATCAACATCTAATAGTAATGAATAGCCACCATAAATACGTTTGTTAATAACAGTCATTGCCGCACCAGAAACTTTTTTACCATTGAGTGCTAAATCATTACGTCCACTTTGAATAACATCAGTAGCACCTAAATTATGTAATGCTTCAATCGCTGGACGGTAAAATCTTTGAAAGTCTCCATAGATAGATGTGTCTTGTTCTAAAATACAACATACATTCACTGCGCCTTCATCTACGTAAACAGCGCCACCACCAGTATCTCTACGTACGACTTTAATATTATTATCATCAACATAGTCTTGGTTTAACTCAACAGCAGTATTTTGAAAACGTCCAATCTCTATTTTAGGTTTGCAATAATAAGGTAATAGAATGTCTTCATCTAAGAAAATGTTTTGGTTTACATATACTTGCATCGCAAGATTTACGGCGCCATCAGCAATGTATTCGCCGTTTCGAATAGGTTCAATTAAATACATATTTTTAGCTCCTAAGTTGTTAATTTTTGTTGTGCATCTGTAATTAATGTCGAAATATCTTCAGTTAAATGAATTGTTTTATCTTTAATTGTATTTGGAATGCGATAAGCCTTTTTATTTAAAGTCATAAAAATAGCGTCTGGGTTTTGACGTGTCATGCGTTGGAATGGATGTTTCACAAATTGAGGTGTCGTATAGCCGATACCAATTTCTAAATACAATACTTTACCCGTTTGATGTGCTTCAAGGAAAGCATTATAACGGTCTAGTTGTGCATGGAAATCTGCATCTTCTACCATGCCAACTTCTGCTTTACGTTTATTAATTTCCATAGGGGCATCACATTTAGGACAATGAGGAATAAGTTCCCAAGGAATTTTCATATCTTCTTGTTTGGCTACCATTTCACGAATGGCATCATCATCACGATAAGTCTGTGCATGGCAGTGTTGACTACATTGCCATAAAATATATTCACCTTGAATATGAAATACTTTATTTAAATCATAATTAGCTACGAGAAAAGCATTATCGGCGTTTGTTGTAATGATGTGGTAGTCTTTATCTTTTAATATATTTTTAAGTGCTACATAAGAAGCACCGACTGGTTGATCTAAATAATTGAGTTTGACAAAGCGACTTTCAAACGCCCAATATTCTTGCCAACTACCATATGGATATAAACTGGCTTGAAGCATATCGAAGAAGTTATATTTTTCGATAAAATCAGGAAAATTAGACGTGAAACGTTCTCCAACATATGTAAAACTATCTGATGCGGACATACCCGCACCGATACCGATAACCACTGCATCGGCTTCATCGATGGCTTGTGCTAAAATGCTTGATTGTGATGCTTCGCTTTGAGCAAGTTGGAGCGCTTTCCAATTAGTTTGATTCATAATGACTAAGCGCCTCCTTATATAATGCATGGTCTTCATTAGTAAAGACGTTGAATACAACTTTTAACGATGACTGAGATTCTTTTAAATAATCTAAAACTGTTTCAATAGCAATATTACACGCTTCCTGTTGAGGAAAACCAAAAACACCGGTAGATATACAACAGAAAGCGATATGTTTCATGTCGTATTTATCAGCTAATTTTAAACAATTAAGATAACTATTAGCCAACAAATCTTTATTCATTTGAGAAACAGGCAATTTACGAACTTGAGGCCCAACTGTATGCAACACATACTGTGATGGAAGATTATAAGCAGACGTTATTTTGGCTTTGCCCATGCCTTCCTTACGACCTTGTTCTTCGATAATATCATGACATGCTAAACGAAGTTGAACACCTGCTTTAGTGTGAATGATATTGTCTATACAGTTATGATTTGCTTGCATACAGCCTAATAAACGACTGTTTGCAGCATTCACAATACCATCTACCTTAAGACGAGTAATGTCACCTTGCCATAAATAAATATTGTTTCCTAAAATAGGTGATAACTCATCGATGTTAACCGGATTTTCATTGTTTAAAGTGCTTAAATACGCGTCTTGTATCTTAAGGAATTCATCGTCAATTGGTTTAGGTGATCGTACATTTACTAATCCTCTAAATAATTCCCATTGGTCTTGTTCATTAGAAGGTATGTTTAAAGACTTATCACCATGTGCTTCTTGCCACAGATATTGAATGAGATAATGTAGTCGCTCTTGTTGTGTCTGTATCATTTATGCCTCTGGTAATGCATTGAATGCGTCTTCGTCAACATCTTCTAATTTAACTAACCAATTGTCTTCAGGTTTTTCAGAATTTAAGATAGTAGGTTCATCTTCTGCTTTAGTGTTACGCTCAACAATTGTTCCTGCAAGAGGTGATTGAACATCTAATACTGTTTTAGAAGCTTCAATACTTACAATTTCATCATTTTTCTCGACTTTATCTGGAGACATGAATTCTACATAACCAACAGTACCTACGTCATCTTGTAATTCTGGAGTCATATAGTACACGTATTGATTTCCTTCTTTTTCAACTTTGATATAATTTGCTAATTTAGCCATTTTGCATCTTCCTTTCAATATTTATAAATATGCTTGTGCTAGTAATTCGATAGTACGGCAACGATTATCAATACCTGGTAAGAGTGGAACAATTAACACTTCATCTGCATTAAAATCTTCAACCATTTTATCTAGTTTTGGTTTAACAGTATCAATTGTACCAGCTAATATCGAAGCATGTGTATCTTGTATTCGTGTTCGGTCACGGTCGGATAATTGATATGCTGCTGCTGTTTCAGGAGAAGGGAATTTGTCGAACTCTGAAAAGTTTTCCTTTCCTAATAACCAGACATCTAAAGCTTGTTGTAAGTTGTAAGCTTGTTCTTCTGTATCAGTAACGATAGTGAAAACAGTGATGATGACTCTTGGTTCCATTTGTAATGATGTTGTTTGAAAGTGATCATGGTACGTTTGAATACTTAACTTACTTGATTGAATAGCTGCTTCGTTAGGTAATAAAAATGTACCTAAGACAAAGCCCATACCTTGTTCTGCTGCCATCTTAGCTGAACGTTGACTCATAGCTAGTAACCACATATCTGAATGGTGTGAAATTTGTGGTTGTGCAATAATAGATGGAAAACGTTGTTCCGCTGTTTGATCCGTTATATATTGTCTGATATCGATAATGCTTTGTTGATAATCTAGATAATCAGCTTTATCTTCATCCATAGCACGTTTGACTATAGGCGTCCCCACATTATTACCAATACCTAAGTCGACACGATTAGGATAAAAATTTTCTAACATACGAAAGTTTTCGGCCACTTTATAAGGACTATAGTGTGGAAGCATTACGCCACCTGACCCTAACTTAATATGTGATGTTTGTCCTAACAATTGCATGATTAATAGTTCTGGACTACTACATGCAAAGGCAGGCACATTGTGATGTTCTGTAATCCAAAAACGTTTGTAATTTAATTTATCAGCCAGTTTAGCTAATCGGACTGTATCATCTAAAGCTTGTTGTGCATTTTTTCCTTCATCAATCATTGCATAATCAAGAATACTTAGTTCCACCAAAGACTCATCTCCATCTTACTTCCGTTTTATATACCCACTCTTATTGTAACTGTCATTGCCCTAATTTGTTAAATTTTTGGATTAAAAAATAAAAAATAATTGTTAAAGTATATTCGTACTAAAAGCGCCATAGTTAAAATATAAAAATCATATTAATGGGTGACACAATTTCTTAAATTGATTATTGGGCATGTTAGTGATACGTTGAGTTTAATAAATGTGAACGAAAGAAGAGGATACGACATGGAAGATTACTCAGCATTGTTACAACCTATTCAATTACCTAATGGTTTACAACTTAACAATCGATTTGTTTTATCACCGATGACAACCAATTCATCAACGAAAGAAGGACATATCACCGATGAAGACTTACGATATGCTGAAAGACGTGCACATTCGGCAGCATTACAAGTGACGGGTGCTGCGTACATCGAACCTTATGGTCAACTATTTGAATATGGATTTAACATTCAGGATGATGCATGTATTCCAGGTTTGAAAAAAGTTGCTCAAGCAATGAATAAGGAAGGCAACAAAGCAATTATACAATTAGCTCATGCAGGACGTTTTTCGAATCAAGCTATTCTTAATTACGGACAAGTATATGGTCCAAGTCCTATGACATTACATTCACCCATCAAACATGAAGTATTAGAAATGTCACAAGAAAAAATTCAAGAGGTCATTCAACAATATGCAGATGCGACTTCAAGAGCAATTCAAGCGGGCTTTGATGGTGTTGAAATTTCTATAGCACAACGATTGCTATTACAAACATTCCTTTCTACCTTTTCCAATCAACGTCATGATAAATATGGTGTAGATTCACTGGAAAACCGTACACGATTTTGTTTAGAAGTGATGTCAGCTGTGCAACAAGTAATAGATGAAGAAGCGCCTGAAGGTTTTATATTAGGTTATCGTGCTACACCTGAAGAAACGCGCGGTAGTGACTTAGGCTACACGGTAGATGAATTTAATCAACATCTAGACTGGGTAATGGAATTTGCTGATATACAATATTTAGCTATCGCAAGTTGGGGACGTCATATATATCAAAATACGACACGTACACCTGGCGAGAACTTTGGACGACGTGTGAATCAAGTTGTCTATGAACATTTAAATGGTAGAATTCCTATGATTGCTAGTGGTGGTATTAATTCCGTTGAAACAGCTTTAGACGCATTACAAAATGCAGATATGGTAGGTATGTCATCACCATTTGTGACTGAGCCAGATTTTGTTAGTAAGTTAAAAGAAGGTCACCCTGAACAAATCAATTTACACGTACAACCGGAAGAATTCGATGCATTAGCGATACCACATGCTGCATTCAAAGATATAGTGAAAATGATGGATTATGGAGAAGGATTAAAAAAACAAACTCGCGATGAGCTTCGCAAATTAGAACAAAACTATGATGAATAATCTTACATGATAAGATGAAAAGGTATAAATATCGTAATCAAGTTATTTATACCTTTAAAAATGATAAAAAAGATATGTTTAATGAGAGTGAAGCATGCTATAATAACTTATGTCTTAATTGATAATAATTCTCATTTAAAATATAAGGAGTGACAAATGTGTCTATCAAGGTAAATAAATTTGATGGCAGTCTCGTATTAGCTGCGTGCTTTGCAGTGTTAACATATTGGATGTTCGCACAATCGTTTATCAATATAGGTTCTAGTGTGCAACAAACATTTGATACAACGGATGCAACTAAAAACTTATCTATCAGTCTAGTAGGCTTTGTAACTGGTATATTTATGGTTTGTGCAGGGGATGTTGCCGATAAAATAGGAAACTTAAGAATGACGAAATTAGGCCTATTATTTAGTATTATTGGTTGTTTAAGTCTGATTAGTACGCATATTACTGCGTTTTTAATTATCGGACGTGCATTTCAAGGTTTATCAGCGGCGATTTTATTACCGTCGACGATAGGGTTAGTTACAGATCATTTTAAAGGACAACAATTACGTAAAGCATATAGCTATTTAATGATTGCAACGGTAGGTGGTATAGGACTTACATCATATGTGGGTGGATGGTTATCTGGTCACTTAGGCTGGCAATCTATATTTATAGTTTCTATCGTGTTATCAATCATTGCTTTAATCATATTACGAAATAAACAAGAAGCACCTCGAGAAGAACGTAATCATCAACCATTTGATTATGTTGGTATGGTGTTGTTTGGCATATTTATCGCGGCATTGATGATTCTAATGACTCAAGGATATACATACGGCATTGGGAAATTCACAATCACACTTGTCGTTATTATTGTCATTGCATTATTAATATTTTATTTTTATGAAAAGAAAAAGACAGTACCGTTTATTGACTTTTCAATTATAAAAAATAAATCATTTTTAGGAGCAACGATTAATAACTTTGTTGTTAATACTGGTACAGGTACAACAGTTGTATTTAACGGCTATGCTCAACAACAACTTGGCTTAAACGAAGCACAAACTGGATTAGTCATCGTACCTTATACAATTATGGCGATACTGATGATTCGTTTCGGTGAGCTTGCGATTAAACGTTTCGGTGGTAAAAGTATGTTAATTGCCGGTCCACTATTCCCAACATTAGGAATCATTTTAATTAGTATGACGTTCTTTGTGCCACATTGGTATGTTGGAGTAGTAGTGGTAGCGTTTGTGATATGCGCCATTGGTAACGGTTTAGTTGCTACACCTGGTTTAACTGTTGCAGTATTTAATATGCCTGATGATAAAGTAAGTTTTGCCACTGGTTTATATAAAATGGGAGCAACGCTTGGTATGGCATTTGGTGTTGCAATTAACACCACAATCTTTACTGTTTGTTCGCAATTTTATCCAGTTGCCACTGCTGCATCGATTTCATTCTTAACAGGTGCAGTTATGATGGTATTAGGTGTTATTTCTGCGTTCATACTTATTCCAAAAAATGTAAAAGCATAATAACAAATAATATTAAATTAGGCAATATTGATACAAATTAAAACGTATCAGTACTGCCTTTATATATGCTATATATTAATTTAAAGATGTTGTTGAAATGCCTTGTATGGGTTCATAAATGATTAAATCATGTTGATTTAAAAGATCTTCATTGAGCTGTAATTCTAAAATTTGATTAGATTGATAGTATTTGACGTACATCGTTTTAGTACTTAAATTAAATACAGTTTGATATAGCGTATAGTAAAAATCACTGCCTTCAGGACGCACAGCTCCTTTTGGAATGCTCACTGTGTCTAAAATTCTAAAAGCATCTAAGATAGGATTATCGTTTGGTGATGGTTTAAGATGACGTGTTAAATAAGCAGCACGGACAAATCTTTCAGTTGATGTATAACCACCAGGTAAGCCGTGTGTACCGCTTTCTGCTCCTAAAGGTTGTAATGTAGCTCCATTGGTTAATTGAGATTGTGGTTGATAAGGTGTGATATTAATATATTGTTTGAGATTCTCATAATGCCAATTTAAGTCTGGATGATTCGTTAATACGCCAATTGGATTATCACGAACTACCATACGTCCGTCTTCAAAAGTGATTTCTGCAGAACGTCCAGTTGCGTCGGATACATGATAATGAAGCGGTGGGACGTCATTAATATCATTAAGTGTTACGGCGACGACATTAACTTTGCTTGTATGTTGAATGAGTTCTTCAATCGTTTGATGATATCCAAGTACCCAAATTAATACATCATTTTGAGAAATATTAATATAATCGTCTAGTATTTCTGAAGCGTAGGTGCAATAATCTCTGTCGTATTGTGTAGAAATAGCAAGACCATGTTCATTCATGCCATCACCAAACATAAAGCCTTCCATGTCACTTCCTGTGCCGACAAAACCATATAAAGTAGTACCTTGATAATCAGCGCGAGACTCCCAAGTATAATGACGAGGCAGTATTGCTGGATGACCTGTTAAAGGCCAATCATAATCCATTGTTCGACCTAAAATAGTCTCATTTTGATAAGACTGAAACGTAAAACCAGTACACATTAAGCAAACCTCCACACCTTTTAATTGATAACTATTATCAATTATATTCTTGATAAACATTTAATTCAATGAACTTGCAAAATAAAAAAGGACCACATTTTTTTAAATGGGTCCAATCAATAATTATTTATGCGTGAGCGTGTTCTGGTACGTCTTTAAAGTTTTCTAAACGACGATTCCATTCTTCATCACTAATGTCATGAGTTGCTACATAACGGTTACGTTCATGTTTAGCGCAATCATATGAACAAGCGCCTAAATATTTTTCTTCGTTTTCTTCTGAAACAAGAATTTGTTTATTACATTCTGGATTTGCACAATTAATGTAACGTTCACAAGGTGTGCCATCAAAATGTTCTTTACCGACAACCGTTTTTTCAACTTGGTTAACATCTACACTAATACGTTCATCGAAAACGTACATTTTGCCATCCCAATATTGGCCTTTAGTTTCAGGATCTTTACCGTAAGTAGCGATACCGCCATGTAATTGACCTACGTTTTCAAAGCCTTCTTTAACTAACCAACCAGAGAATTTTTCGCAACGAATACCACCAGTACAATATGTCACGATGTTTTTACCATCTAATTGATCTTTGTTTTCACGAATCCAATCTGGTAAGTCTCTGAAACGTGTAATATCTGGACGTACTGCACCACGGAAGTGTCCTAAATCAAATTCATAGTCATTTCTAGCATCTAGGATGACTGTATTTTCATCTTCAAGTGCTTCTTTAAATTCTTTAGGTGAGTAATATTTACCAGTTGTTTCACGTGGATCTACATCGTCTTCTAAATCAAGTGCAACGATTTCTTTTCTAGGACGTACGTGCATTTTTTTGAAAGCATGACCTTCAGCTTCATCAACTTTGAATGTCATATCTTTAAAACGTTCGTCTGCATGCATATGTTCCATATATTTATCAGTATCTTCTTTTGTACCTGATAATGTACCGTTAATACCTTCTGTAGATACTAAAATACGACCTTTTAAGTTATTGTTTTTACAAAATTCTAAATGTTCAGCTGCAAAAGTTTCGGGGTCATCAATAGTTGTATATTTATAATATAAAAGTACTCTATAATCCATTCTTATTCTCCTCTAAATATTAATCTAATTATTTCTACATCATATATGATTATTTATCATTTGTTTCGTTAATGTCTGTGCATTTTTTTATACCATTATAATATTATACCAAAATTAGCAAATGATTCAATATCTCAGCTTATAAATTAAAAATGATTATGTATTATTTTATATATTAAATTTTAAAATGAGTTAGCCTTTCAATGACTTTAAAAATAATTTCAGATAAAATAGGAGTGATTAATATTAAAGAAAGAAGGGGTATGGATATGGAACAAAATGGATTACCAACATTAAAATATGAAGGGAAATCAGCAAGTGTCGCACCGATTGTTTCTGAAAGTGAACTTCAAACAATTACGGCTGAACCATGGGTAGAAATTTCCGATAAAGGACTACAACTTGAAGGACTACAGTTTGATCGTGATGGTCAATTATTTTTACTAGATGTTTTTGAAGGTAATATTTTTAAAGTAAATCCCGAATCTAAAGAAGTAACACGTCCATTCCAATCAGAAAAAGACAATCCAGCAGCAATTAAAATTCATAAGGATGGTCGCTTGTTTATTTGTTATTTAGGTGATTTCAAATCAACTGGCGGAATCTTTGCTACTACTGAAAAAGGGGAACAGTTTGAAGAAATTATTGCTGAATTAACTACTGAATATTGTATTGATGATATGGTGTTTGATAGTAAAGGTGGATTTTATTTTACAGATTTTAGAGGGTATTCAACTAATCCTCAAGGCGGTGTATATTACGTATCACCAGATTTTCAACATGTAACACCTGTGATACAAAATATTAGTGTTGCTAATGGTATTGCTTTAAGTACTGACGAGCGCACTCTTTGGGTAACTGAAACAACTACTAATCGTCTACATCGAATAGACTTAGAAGAAGATGGAGTGACGATTGCACTATTTGGCGCGACGATTCCATATTATTTCACAGGTCATGAAGGACCAGACTCATGTTGTATAGATAGTGATGATAATTTATATGTAGCAATGTATGGGCAAGGTAGAGTATTAGTATTTAATAAAAAAGGCTATCCGATTGGACAAATATTAATGCCAGGTCGAGATGAAGGTCATATGTTACGTTCTACACACCCTCAATTTATCCCTGGTACAAATCAATTAATCATATGTGCGAATGATATAGAAATGGGTGGCGGTTCTATGTTGTATACAGTTAATGGATTCGCAAAAGGCCATGACAGTTATCAATTTCAATAAGAAAATAGATTAAGTTAACGGGTGAAAAATATGTATGAAGACTATGAAAAATTAGATTTTGTTGATTTAATAAGTGAGCGCCATAGCCATTTAAGAGGGATAGTTGAAGACTTAACGAATCAAGAAATAACTGATAGCAAATTATCAAGTTCTGAGTGGTACGTTATTTTTAGAATTTATAAAAAGCAATTAAGTTTTGTAGAATTAAATCAATCAGTGAATTTATCACGTCAAGCCATTCATAAAGTTGTAAATAAATTACAAGATAAAGAAATAGCTGTTATAAAAGACGTAGAAGGTAATAAAAAAGAGAAAAGTGTACAGCTCACAAAATATGGAGAAAAATGTTATGAACAGTATTTAAAAATTAATCAACAATTAGAATCGCATATTGAAAAACAACTTGGTACTGAAAATATGAAAACCTTAAAGAAACTTTTAAGTGAAGATTGGAACTTAAAGGAGTTTAAAAATAACTGAATATATCTTTTGTTAATTAAACTGTTGAATTTACACAGATTGTAGTTCAACAGTTATTTTATGCCTTATTTTTGTCAACTAAGTTGACAAAATTGAAACGCATTTGCTAAAGTTAGTGCTAATGCTTTAAAAAAAGAATGTTATAAGGGAAGAGGTATAGAATGACGACTCAAGTAAAAGTAAAAAGTCCCAAAATGTTTGCTTTTGTATTAATGATAGGTGGATTTATGGGAATGTTTAGTGAAACAGCATTAAACATGGCATTAACAAATGTAATGAGCGATTACCATGTTAGTGCTGTTTTAGCCCAATGGTTGACTACAGGATATTTATTAACGATGGCATGTATGGTACCCGTATCTGTCTATTTAACTAAATGGTTTAGCACAAAAAAATTGATAATATCAGGTATCATATTATCTCTTATAGGGGTTGTAATTGCTGCAATAGCACCTGCATTTTCCTTTTTACTATTAGGTCGTATTGTCCAAGCGTTAGGTACTGGAATTATTCTGCCGTTAATGGTTACAGTGTTAATTCTTATATTCCCCATTGAAAAAAGAGGGGTAGTTATGGGGATTATGGGACTTGTAATGACTGCAGGACCAGCTTTAGGACCAACTATTGCTGGTATCATCATTTCATCTCTTAGTTGGCACTATATTTTTTGGATTAGTGCAGTATTATATGTCGTTATTTTAATTATAGCTATCAATAAAGTAGAGAATGTTTCAGAAATTACGAAACCGAAAATTGATATATTATCTATTATTTTATCGACAATTGGATTTTCTGGAATAATTTTTGGATTAAATATGATGGCAGAACAACCATTCATGAATATAGTTGTTTGGGGACCGTTGTTGATTGGTATTCTTGCATTAATAGTCTTTGTTAGACGTCAATTTACACTTAAATCTCCAATGTTAAATTTAAGAGTATTTAAATATGGCATGTTTAATTTAGGGGCTCTTATGGTTTTTCTTGTTATATTATGTATTCTAGGATCAGGTATTATTCTACCGATATATATCAAGGGATCGTTAATGTTTAGCGCTATTATGGCAGGCCTTATCTTATTACCAGGCAATATTATGAATTTAATTTTGTCCCCTATAATAGGTCAATTATTTGATAAATTTGGGGCGAAAATATTTGGTATATTTGGTTTTGTTATTTTATTTATTTCTATGTTAATCTTCGCTTTTACCATATCAGCGCATACACCAGTTTGGGTGATTATCTGTAATTTCATGTTAATGTTTATAGGAATAACAATGATTATGATGCCTGCTCAAACAAATGCACTAAATCAGTTACCAAAAGAATTATACCCGGATGGTTCTGCAACGATTACTACATTAATACAAGTGGCTGGTTCAGCTGGTACCACAATTGCTATTACAATATATACTATTGCAATGAAACATTTTTCAGAAACTCATGAAAAAATATCTGAAACAGTATTAATAGCACACGGAGCAGAAAAAGCATTCTGGTATTTAGTAGTCTTAGCATTCATTGGTTTAATTTGTTCATTATTCGTTAAAAAGCCAAAGGTAGATAATTAAGAAAAATAAGTATTAAGGTTTGTATACTAATTTAAGTGTGCAAACCTTTTTAGTTATAAAATAAAAAAACGTCTAGGTTTATACCCAGACGTTTTAAAAAAATATATTTAAATTAGTCTTGTACGCTGAATTCTGCTGAAGCTTCGAATTTAACGTCTTTACCTAACATTACGCCACCAGTTTCTAATGCTTGGTTGAAGTTGATGCCGTATTGTTCTCTGTTAATTTTACCAGTTACGATGAAACCAGTAACTTGTTCGCCGTTCATAGGGTTTTTACTTACGCCATTGAATTCAACGTCGAATTTTTCTTCATGAGTTTCACCTTTAATAGTTAAGTCACCAACAACACTGTTTTCGCTGATTTCTTTAGTTACGAAAGTGATTTTGTCGAATTCGTCAGTACCGAAGAAATCTCCTGATTTTAAGTGATTGTCGCGGTCTTCATTAGCAGTATTGATTGATTTTGGATCGATTGTTACTGTTGCTTTTAAAGAACTTAAGTCGTTGATGTCGCCTTCAACATTTACGTCAAATTGATCAAATGTTCCTTTAACTTTTGATACCATTAAGTGTTTGATTTGGAATTCTAAAGAACTGTGTACGCTATCGAATGTAAATTGAGTCATAATTAACTCCTCCGTTTTCTTTTTAATATATCATTTGTACTTGATATAAATAATATACTACACTATTTTTAGAAAAGCAAACTTTTTAATGTTTAAATATCTAAAAGTTTTAGGCGTTTTCTACTTTAAAAGTATATTTATTAACAAAAAGTGTCAAATGATAAGAATAAAAAAGTAGAAAAATTAAAATACGGGAAAAATAAAAGTAAAGAGGTGTTTAAATATGACAATTTCAAGAGGTATTAATCATATTGGACTTACTGTTCCTGATATTGAAGAAGCAACACAGTTTTTTAAAGAAGGTTTAGATGGAAAAATTGCTTATGATAGCCAAACAAAATACGACAACCCTAGAGAAGGAGAATTTGTTGAACGTGTCTTAGGACTACAACACGGTGCCAAAATTATTAAAAAACGAATGATGGTATTTGGAAATGGACCTAATATTGAACTATTTGAGTTTAAAGATGCAACACAACGTCAAGCAGAGACATTGCAAGATATTGGCTATACGCACATATCTTTTTATGTAGATGACTTTGAGCATGCTTTAAAACAAGTTAAATCTGCGGGTGGCGAGCCAATTTCAGAACCACATTTAAATACACGTTATGAAGATACGAACGATAATCAAACAGTTTATATCAAAACACCATGGGGCAGTTTAATTGAATTACAAACGATTCCTAACGGATATTATTATCCTCCTGATAGTGAATCAGAAGTTTACATTCCGAACGAAATTAAGTGACGAGTTATTATTGTTCGAAAAAGGGGTATTAATAATATAAAGGGGTCGATGACCATGAATTTTATAAAATATATACAATCAGCAGATGGTACAAATTTGTACGGTAAAATTAACACGGTTAATAACTCAAAAGCTAATGTCATTATAGTACATGGTTTAGCAGAGTATCTTGATAGATATGATGAGTTGGCGGCTTTTTTGAACGATAATCAATTTAATGTTATTCGTTATGATCAACGAGGGCATGGTCGTTCAGAAGGAAAACCTGTATATTATAATAATGAAAATGAAATTATTGAAGATTTGGATGCAACCGTACAATGTGTGATGGAAAATTGTCCAGGTAACATTTATTTGATTGGTCATAGTATGGGTGGTTATGCAGTTACTCTATATGGAACGAAGCATCCTGGGCTTGTTGATGGTATTATTACTTCTGGAGCGTTAACGAGGAATCATTTAAATTTGTTTGGAGACCTTGATAGTAATCACCCTTATGATATGTATATACCTAATGAATTAGGAGAAGGCTTATGTTCTGATGAAGAAGTAGTTCAAATATATGAGACGGATGATTTAATTGCTGAAGATATATCAATGGGTTTAATTTATACGTTATTAGATGGTGTTAAGATATTGAAAGAAAATGCAGCATATTTTACTGAACCGATATTGATCTTGCATGGCAAAGATGATGGATTAGTAAGTTATCAAGATTCACTAGAATTGTATAATGAAATTGGTTCTAAACATAAATCAATACACATTTATGACGGCCTTCAACATGAAATATTTAATGAGTCATCATATAATAAAAATATTTTCCGGGAAATTGTTGAGTGGTTAACACGTGAAATTAATAAATAGAGTTAAAGGGATAATACATCAATGGCGATGTATTATCCCTTTTCATAAAATATAGTTAATGTAATAAAACTTGAGTTACTAACATGCCACCACCGAATACAAGTACAAAGACAACCACTGGCCAAACGAAACGGAACCAATGAGAATAACGCATGTTAAGCATTTGTAATGTAGCCATGACTAAACCGGTTGGGGCTAAGAATAACATTGCATATTGACCAAATTGATACGCCGTAACAATCGTATATCTAGGAATACCCACCGTATCGGCTAATGGTGCAAAAATAGGCATCGCTAATACAGCTAGTCCAGATGATGATGGAATAATAAATCCTAGGAAGAAAAAGATAAATAGTAATGCGATAACAAATAATGGACCTTGAATATTTTCAACAAGTGATGAAGAAAAATGTAAAATCGTATCTGATATTCTTCCGTTATTTAATACTAAATTGATACCACGTGCTAACCCTATAATAAGTGAGACACTTACTAAACTTGATGCCCCTTTAACAAATTCATCTACAACACCTTGTTCTCCCAATCCTTTTGGACCTGTCGCAGCTAAGAACATAATAATAATGGTAAATATTAGAAATGCTGAAGCCATAGTTGGGAACCACCAACCTTGAGACATGACGCCCCAAACCATCACAGGGAAGGGTATGACAAATAGTAATAAAATTAATTTCTTACGTGTAGTAAATGTTTGTTGCTGATTATCATGCTCCATGACAGACCATTGTTGATTAAATGTATCTTTATCTTCATAACTATATGAGGCTTCAGGGTTCTTTTTAATCTTTTTACAGTACCAATAGAGGTAACCTATAACAAACATGGCTCCGATAATACAACCGGCAACACGCCAGTACAATCCTTCAGCAAAAGTTGTACCAGCTGCATTAGAAGCGATAACCACTGAAAATGGATTGATTGTTGAGAATGTTGATCCCATAGAACTCGCCAAAAAGATAGCTCCTACACAAACAATAGAATCATATCCCATAGCGATAAAGATAGGGACAAGAATAGGGTAGAAGGCTACAGCTTCTTCTTATATACCACATAGTGTTCCACCAAGTACCATTAATATAGAAACAAAGAAGATTAAAAGAAATTCTCTCCCTTTTGTCTTTTGAGTCAACGCGAGAAGTCCGGATTCAAAAGCACCACTCGCTTGAACAACACCAATTAAACCACCTAGTATAAGTATAAAGACCATAATATCAGCAGCTTCAATTGTTCCGTTAACCATGCTACTTGTAATGTCAGTTAATTTAGCAGGATGTTGATCTAAACGTTCATAAGTATTTGGAATAGAAACAGGCTTATTAATCGCACCTGAAGTGAACTGATTAATATCAATTTTGACACCCATTTTGTCTAATTCCTGTTGTGTTGCTTTATGTGTTTCAACTTTACCTTGAGGATTTTCGACCTTTAATGAGTGATCTTCATAAGATAATTTTGAATACGAACCTGCTGGAATCATCCAAGTTGCTAATACAGCTAAAATGGTTAAAATGAATAAAATTGCAAAGGCACCAGGCATTTTCAACTTGAACTTTCTCTTAGGTGAAGATGTATGCTTTTCTTTTTTTATTTGTTCTGCTTTCATAAAATCTCCTCCTACCCAAATTCTATATTGATGAATTATTATAAATAAATATGCATTTAATTCCAAACAATTTAAGCATAACATGGATAGAGATAAACAGTGAGGAAAATTTAACATTTATGAGCAAATATTTATAAATTTAAAAATTTGTAAAAAATAGAGGATAAGACTTTAACTTAGTATAAAAGTAAGAGACTATAAGAAATTATGAATAAGAATATATTATTAATATGACTGACAAAGTCTTTTTTTAAAGATAAGTAAGTTTGAAGTTTGTATACTAATTACTTATTAAAAACAATAACAACCTAATACAAGGGTGTAAATGTCACTATTGTACTGGTTGTTATATTGATATCCTAACTAGGATTGAATATATCTTTTCAAATGTTTGGCAGTTACGGATTGTTCTATATCTAGTAATCCTTTTGGCTCACCACTATATAGTAATTGTCCGCCCTTATCGCCAGCATAAGGGCCAATATCTATAAACCAATCCGCTTGAGTCATCATTGTTAAATTATGTTCAATTAAAATAACGGTATTACCTTCTTCAATTAAATGGTTAAAGCATTCAATTAAAATGGGCAGGTCATCTTCATGAAGTCCAGTAGTGGGCTCATCAAAAATAAATATCGCATCATGTACAGTTTCTGTTAAATATTTACTTAATTTAACACGTTGAATTTCACCACCAGACAATGTATCAAGGGACTGTCCAAGTGTCATATAATACAATCCAGTATTGGCTAGGGCTTGTAAAGGTTGCACAATATGATTGTCATCTTTAAATTTCTCAATAGCTTCTTGAACTGTTAAAGATAAAATATCTGCAATAGAATAGCCATTTACTTTAGCTTCAAGCACTTCAGGACGATATCTTGTACCACCGCACATTTCACATGTTTGAGAAAAATCGGGCATAAATGCTAATTCAGTTTTAATAACTCCTTTACCATGACACTCTGGGCATGCACCTTCTGAATTATAACTAAACATACGTTTCTTTAAGCCAGTTTGCTCACTAAAGAACGCTCTTACATCATCAAAGATATTTAAATAAGTTAGTAGATTCGAACGGTTTGAAGCATGAGCAGGCTTCTGATCGATAAATATAGCTTGCTCATCTTTTTCAAATGCTGTTGTAATTAAAGAACTTTTACCAGAACCAGCTACGCCTGTAACAACAGTCATCGCATATTTAGGTAATTGAGTCGTAATATGTTGTAAATTATTTTTAGAAATATCCTTAATATCTAACATATCAGATGATACTCTTATATTTTCTTTTAGATTATGAGAGCGATGCAACGCTTGTCCAGTACTCGTACTAGATTTAAGTAAGTCTTGGTAACTACCTTCAAAAGTAATTTGTCCGCCATCTTTACCGGCTAATGGCCCAATATCGATAACATGGTCGGCAGTTTTAATGACATCAGGGTCATGTTCTACGACGAGTACTGTATTTCCTTTGTCTTTTAAAGATTGAATTAAATCATTAATTCGTTGAATATCTTCAGGATGCAGTCCAACACTTGGTTCATCAATAATATAAACTAAATCGCTCAATGGACTGTTGAGATGACGAATAAGTTTGATACGTTGCGATTCACCACCAGATAATGACGTGGTTTCACGAGATAAAGTTAGATAATTGAGACCTACATAACTAAGTGATTCAAGCTGTTTTTTTAACGGTTCGATAATTACTTGTGCTTTAGTAGAATGAATCTTATGTAAAAAGTCTAACGCATCATCAATTTGTAAATCAGTAAAATCAGCAATATTCATACCATTAATTTTACAACTTAGTACTTTATCATTGAGACGTTTACCATGACAATCTGGGCATGCATGTTTATGAACAACACGTTCTATATCTTTAGCAAATCTCTTTTTCTCAAAATTATCATTTAGTAAAAATGAGCGTCTGAACCTATGAATTAAACCTTCAAATTTTGCGGTTCTGGGCCAATTAGAAGGAGGATTTTTAAGTTTTGTTGGTTCAGTATATAAAAATGTATCTAATTCTTCCTTAGTATAATCTTTTAACTTTTTATCGTTATCAAACAATCCAGTATATAAATAACGTTTCCCTCTCCAACTATCAGGTCGGAAAGATGGAAAATTGATAGCATCTTCATTTAAAGACTTATCAAAATCAATTAATTCATTTAAATCAATATCCTCTACATAACCTAATCCTGAACAAGTTTCGCACATACCTTTTGTATTGTTAAAGGAAAAGACATCAGAATAACCTACAAATGGTTCTCCTATACGTGACCATAATAAACGTACTGATGCATAAATATCAGAAATCGTCCCAACTGTGGAACGAGAATTTCCTCCTAATCGTTTTTGATTAATAATCATTGAAACAGGTAAGTTTTGAATTTGATCAACATCAGGTTTTGAAAATTGACTCAATTGATGTTGTATATAACTTGAATAGGTCTCATTGAGTAAACGCTCAGATTCAGCTGCTAGTGTATTAAATACTAAAGAAGACTTACCGGAGCCAGACCTCCCTGTAAAAACTGTAAGTTGATGTTTAGGAATAGTAACATCAATATTCTTTAAATTATTTTGTTTGGCGCCAATGACTTTAATATCTGACATATGCCTTCACCTCTTAGTCGACTTTACCCTAAAATTGATATCCAACTCGTTTAATGTTTGTATTTTAAGATTAACTATTAATATATAAAGTATATCTAGGTAAAAAATAAAAATTATATAAAATTGGAATTGATGATTGACTTTTTGTACAAAAATTCGTAACATTTTAATAAATAACCAGTTAAAGTAAGTGTTGGTTTTAATGTAAAAAGGATTTTTTATTTTAATGCTTTTGAAAGCGCTTACTATTAAATGAGAAAGGATGGCCATTATGAAAGCTTGGTTTACTAAACTATTTGAATTTTTACCACGTGCAATCATTAATTTATTTATCTAGTCACATAGAATTGATTTGAAAATTAAAAATAAAATAGAGGTGCTGAATATGAAAAATAGAGAAAATAAATATAGTATTCGTAAATTTAGCGTAGGAACATCATCGATTTTAATTGCAGCCTTATTATTTATCGGTGGCGGTTCTGCACAAGCAGCTGAAAATCAAGATCAGGGAAATCTAGATTCTGAAGCTAAACAAGCACAATCTATTGGGGAACAACATGGGAATGATGTTAAAGATGAACAATTAAATCAATCTAGTGAATCAAAAAATAATAACGATAACGTTGAAGTACAGAATAATAATAAAAATGAAGAAGCAAAATCAAACTTACATAATGAATCATCTGTTGAGTTAAAAAATAATAACACAAATGAACAAAGCGTAGACAAAGAAGTCGACCCAGAATATAACAAAGCCGACAAAGAGAAGCAAGTAGACCCGGAATACAACAAAGCAGATAAAGAGAAGCAAGTGGATCCGGAATACAACAAAGCAGATAAAGAGAAGCAAGTAGATCCGGAATACAACAAAGCAGACAAAGATAAAGAAGTCGACCCAGAATACAACAAAGCAGACAAAGATAAAGAAGTAGACCCAGAATACAACAAAGCAGACAAAGATAAAGAAGTAGATCCAGAATACAACAAAGCAGATAAAGAGAAGCAAGTAGACCCAGAATATAACAAAGCCGACAAAGATAAAGAAGTAGACCCAGAATACAACAAAGCAGATAAAGAGAAGCAAGTGGATCCAGAATACAACAAGGCCGACAAAGAGAAGCAAGTAGATCCAGAATTCAGTAGAGTAGGTAAAACAACACAGCCACAAAATAAAGTAACTGCTCAACAAACTGCTTCGAAAGATAATAAAGGATTAAATCAAACAGATGCCTCTAAATCAACAAAACAAAAGAAACAAGCTATTTCTTTAGACGAATTAGAAAATGGTACTACTACACTATCAAAAGATAATCCAAGTAAAAAAGATAAAGAAGAAAAAGATGGTTTGAAAGCTTTAAAATCAAATTCAGTAGCAACCTTAAACAATAAATCTAAAAATAATGCCACTGTTGCTAATAAAGATCAAACAAACAAGAAGGCTAAACAAGATCAATATAAAAACCATGATCCAATTATTCTAGTACATGGATTCAATGGTTTTACAGATGATATTAACCCAGCAGTACTTTCACACTATTGGGGTGGCGATAAAATGAATATTCGCCAAGACTTAGAAGAAAATGGTTATAAATCATACGAAGCAAGTATCAGTGCTTTTGGTAGTAACTATGATAGAGCAGTAGAACTTTACTACTATATTAAAGGTGGTCGTGTAGACTACGGTGCTGCTCACGCTGCAAAATACGGTCATGACCGTTATGGTAAAACGTACGAAGGTGTTTATAAAGATTGGCAACCTGGTCAAAAAGTCCATTTAGTAGGACATAGTATGGGTGGTCAAACGATTCGACAACTTGAAGAACTATTAAGAAATGGTAATCAAGAAGAAATTGATTATCAGAAGAAACATGGTGGCACAATTTCACCATTGTATAAAGGTAATAATGATAATATGGTTTCTTCAATTACAACATTAGGAACACCTCACAATGGTACGCATGCATCTGATTTAATCGGAAATGAAGCGGTTGTAAGACAAGTCGTTTATGATTTAGGTAAAGCATTTGGTAATAAAGATTCAAGAGTAGATTTCGGATTATCTCAATGGGGCTTAAAACAAAAACCTAATGAATCATATATCGACTATGTCAAACGTGTGAAAAATTCTAAATTATGGAAATCACAAGATAGTGGGTTATACGATTTAACTAGAGATGGTGCTACAGATTTAAACCGTAAAACATCATTAAATCCAAACATTGTCTATAAAACATATACAGGTGAAGCAACGCATAAAGGATTATTTGGTAGACAAAAAGCAGATTTAAATATGTTCTTGCCGTTTACTTTAACTGGTAACGTAATTGGTAAAGCAACTGAAAAAGAATGGCGTGAAAATGATGGCCTTGTATCAGTTATTTCTTCACAACACCCATTTAATCAAAAATATACAAATGCTACAGATAAAAATCAAAAGGGCATTTGGCAAGTAACACCAACAAGACACGATTGGGACCACGTTGACTTTGTCGGACAAGATAGCTCTGATACAGTGAGAACTAGAGAAGAATTACAACAATTCTGGCATGGCTTAGCAGCTGATTTAGTAGAAAGTGAAAAACTAACATCAGAGGAAAAGGCACATGCTTAAATAAGTAATTATATAGAAAATAAAGAAAGGAGAATGCGATATGTCTGGAGACTTCTTCCAATTAATCGGTTCATTATTCAAAGTGTTAAAAGAATTATTTAAATAAAAAGTCTTAATGGGCGCCTAACAAAATTTAATATATTTGTTAGGTGCTCTTTTATATTTAAAAATTAATAGTGACTATAGTAAAATATAAAAGTTAAATTTATGTAAAAATTATAAAAATAAATGATTTAAAATTAAAAAATTATTATGATGAGTATGTAGTTAATTATTCACTTTGGAAGGAGATTTTAACAATGAAAAAGATGACAATGTTAGCAGGATCTGTATTGGCTGGAACAATTGCTATGGCAGGAGTATCTAGTGTGGCGGATGCAAGCTCAGTTCAAAAGCAAGATACTAACAAAGTAGAACATACACAACAAACAAAACAAGGTGAACGCCCATATGGTGGTATTGCTCCTAAAGGTATGACTGAACAACAATATCAAGAATTAGAAAGTAGATTACCTAAAGCAAGTGAAGTTTCAGCAAAAGAATATAATCAACTAGTTAATAAAGAAACACAAAGAATTGCAGATAAATATGGTGTTACAATTTATGCACCACAAAAAACATTCCATCCTCATAAATAAATTTAAATATACCAAATAAGGAGTATCGATTTATTCGATACTCCTCGTTAATTAATTAGGTAATAAAAAAAGCAAGTTCTTCAATGAAGAACTTGCTTTAATATAAGTAGCGGAGGGAGAAGGATTTGAACCAACGCGAGCTAAAAGCTCCTACCAATCATAAATGATTGGCCTCTTAAGCCAGACTTGAGTATCCCTCCAAATCAATAACAGAAACTAGTATATAATAATTTAAACGGTTTGTAAAGACAAATGGTGAAAAAAATTAAGTTTTTGTAAAAAATAAGTAAATTTCAAGGTATCCATTTTAATTTTTTCTAAATGAGGTTTCTTATTATACGTGAAATTCCTCCGAAAATCTCTGGTATTGATTGAAAGAAGAATTCATAAATAATATCCTTCAAATTCTCTCTTTTACTTCTTTTATGCTTTGTTGCCATTATTATAAACCTCACTTTCACAAATAAATTTTAGATTAAATTATTAAAATTAAAGATGATAAAAATATCTTTCTAAAATAAAGAACGAATAACACGGGCAATACCACTCATTATTTCAGGGATAAAGCTCAATACATCTGCCCAAAACGATTGCTTATACTTCTTATCTTCTTGATCAATTACTTTTTCATCTTGATCCTTACGTTGGTTTCCCAATGTTATCCCTCCTATATAATAGTTCCTAATATATTTTCTTATATTATAACGTTTATACATATTACTGTATATTAAATGAATAATCCTGCTTATTTAGTATGTAATAAAAATCACTTAGTGTCACATAATCGTCAATTTTAAAAAATATACATTATAATGCAAAGTAATTCAGAGAGAAGAATTATGATTTTTTAAAGATGATGCTTTAGAATGCTTAATTAAAAATTGTCTTAATTTTAATATAATGAAAATAAAATGAAAGCTTATGAGAACTCGCTTGGAGTATTTAAAAAAATATCAATTTCCCTCTTCACGTACCTCCAATTTTTTTGTAATATATCACGCATGTTGATTTTTTAACGAAACGATTAAAGGGGGAAACAGTGATGAGAGAAAATAAAATGAATTTTTTCATATTTATGTTAGGTACATTTACTGTAGGAATGGCTGAGTATGTCGTAACAGGATTATTAACTCAAATATCCAATGATATGCGTGTATCTATTTCAAGTGCAGGCTTATTAGTAAGTGTTTATGCCATTAGTGTTGCAGTAATAGGTCCTTTCATGCGAATTTCTACTATGAAAGTACATGCACATCGACTATTACCTCTTCTCGTAGCGATATTTGTTATTAGTAATGTAATAGGAATGTTAGCACCTAATTTTTATGTATTATTATTATCTAGAGTATTGTCTGCGGCAATGCATGCACCTTTCTTTGGTGTTTGTATGAGTGTAGCAGCAGCAGTTGCACCACCTGCTAAAAAACCACAAGCCATTGCCTTAGTGCAAGCTGGATTGACTATAGCAGTAATGATAGGCGTACCATTTGGATCATTTTTAGGTGGATTAGCAAATTGGAGAGTTGTTTTTGGCATTATGATTATGTTAGCTGTCATAACAATGCTAGGCATGATGAAATTCACGCCACATGTATCATTAAGTTCAGAAGTAAATATTTCTAAAGAATTAACAGTATTCAAAAACCCTCACATCTTAATCATTATAGCAATCATTGTCTTTGGTTACTCAGGTGTATTTACAACATATACATTTATGGAACCAATGATACATGAGTTTGCACCATTCAAAATCGTCGGCTTAACAATATGTTTATTTTTATTTGGTCTCGGTGGGGTAATAGGCAATTTAGTCACAGGAAGTGTACCAGAACATGCATTAACTAAATATTTATTCTATACTTTCTTATTGCTATTTATCACAATCATTTTATTTGTAACATTCGTGCATTATGCGATATTAGCATTTTTAATCTGCTTTTTATTTGGTTTTGGTACATTTGGAACAACACCATTGCTTAATAGTAAAATTATTTTAAGTGCTCAAGAAGCACCATTACTTGCAAGTACATTAGCTGCATCTATATTTAACGTTGCTAATTTTATTGGAGCTATATTAGGATCAATTTTACTATCTATAGGTTTACCTTATTTGATGATTACGTTTATTTCAGGAAGCATCATTATTTTAGGTATTTTACTCAATACAGTGAACCATTTTTATGAGAAAAAACATATACAATTTCATAATTAAGTGAGATCACCTACTCGAAGTTGTATCGAGTAGGTGTTTTATTTATATAAGATAGAACTGAGTATAAATTGATTCACATATTTTATGGCTTAGAGAAAATGATACGAATTATTCGAAAAAAAGAGACCTAATAATACATTTTTTGAATATATATCGCTCAAAAAACATGATATAATAAAATTCGATATATTTATTATAAAATTCATTTTATAATAGTGAGCGTTGGCACAATTTTATAAATAGAACAAATAGTCGAAATAGCGCTTCAACACAGCAATGATAGTACGTCTAATTGAGGAGGCCTATGATGGAAGGAAAGGTAGACTTAAGTCGCATTTTCAAAGTATTACGTAAAAATATTAAAAAACTTATCACCATCCCTGTTATCTTTATGATTTTAAGTGCAATTTTTACATCATTATTCGTAACCCCGAAATACGCGGCTTCGACACAGATCTTAGTTAATCAGAAACAAATTGAGAACAATGTCGTAAACCCAAATAATGTGCAAAATAGTTTGCAGTCAGTTAATACATATGCAGAAATAATTAAAAGTCCAAGGATACTTGAGAGAGTTTCAAAAGAACTAGACTATAAATACGATGTTAAGGAATTAAGTTCATTTGTAAAAGTGACGAATCAATCGAATTCTCAAATTATTAATGTTTCTATAGTGACAGAAAATGCCAAGGTATCGGCGAAGATAGCAAATAAAGTTGCAAAAGTTTTTGCTAAAGAAGTGCCCGATATTATGGATGTAGATAATGTATCTGTATTATCTAAAGCGAGCGATACTGAGAATAAAGTAGCACCGAATATAACTAATAATATGCTTCTTACTGGTCTTGCGGCTTTAGGTTTAACATTGCTTATCATTTATTTAAAACATATTTTAGATAGACGCATTAAAACTGAACAAGATGTTTTAGATGAATTGCAGTTACCAGTTTTAGGTGTCATACAAAAATTTAAAGTATAAGAGGAAGTACAATGTCAAATGTAAGAAGAAAATATCCCAAATTAATTGTTAATGAACAACCGAAATCTCCTATTAGTGAAAAATTTAGAGGTATTCGCTCAAATATTTTATTTGCAAGTGCAGATGATCCTATTAAGAGTGTTGTCGTTACGTCAGATGGACCAGGGTCTGGTAAATCAACCACATCTGCTAATCTTGCAATTTCATTTGCCCAAGCTGGTTATAAAACGATACTTATTGACGGTGATATGCGTAAACCGACACAGCACTATCTTTTTAAGTTGCCTAATAATGAAGGATTGTCTAGTTTATTACTTAAATGGTCAGATTATGAAAGTGCGATTCAATCTACTCACATTGAAGGATTGGATGTACTTACGTCAGGACCTATTCCGCCAAATCCTTCAGAACTCATTACCTCAAGATCGTTTAAAAATATGTTTGATCATATTTCGGAAAAATATAATTTTGTCATTATTGATACGCCACCCGTAAATGTAGTCACAGATGCACAATTATTTTCTAACTATACGCAACATGCAGTATATGTCGTTAACGTTGAATCAAATAATAAAGAAGAAGTTAAGAAAGGTAAACAATTACTTGAAAAAAGTGGTTCAAAAATTATTGGTATCGTATTAAATAAAGCACCTCAAGAGAAGAACTCTAAATATTATGCTTACTACGGAGATGACAAATCATGATTGATATTCATAACCATATATTGGTTAATATGGATGATGGCCCACAATCAAAAGAAGCAATGATCCAATTGCTTAAACAAGCAAAACAAGAAGGAATTACTTGCATCATCGCTACGCCACATCATTTACATCCTAAATATCAAAATAGCTTTCAACAAACGTCACTTAAATTAGCGGAATTAAAACAATTACCTGAAATTAAATCATTAGGGATTGAGTTTTATCCAGGTCAGGAAATAAGAATAACTGATGAAATTATACAGGGTATTGAAGAGGGTAGTATTCAAGGATTAAATAGATCTCGATATTTATTAATTGAATTTCCTTTTGGAGAAGTTCCTCATTTTACCAAACGTTTATTTTTTGAATTACAAACCAGAGGTTACATACCTATCATAGCTCATCCTGAAAGGAATAAAATGATTGCTAAAAATCCATGTATCTTATACGAGTTAATTTGCAATGGTGCGTTGAGTCAATTGACAGCAGATTCGTTATTAGGTCAATTTGGTAAAAATATTCAAAGGTTATCTATACGTTTAATTGACTGTCATCTAGCTCACTTTATTGCTTCGGATGCACATTCTATAGAGCAACGTCCCTTCGCATTAAATGGATTGTTTAATGAGCGAAAGCTATCATCATATCGTAATGAAATAGAAGAAATGATTCAAAATGCTAAAGCAATTGTAAATAATGAAGTGATATATTCAGATAGACCATGTAAACCTGAAACAATAAAACGATTTTTAAAATGGTTTTAATAAAAGAAATGGTTGTGTATCACTTCTGAATAATAACATTCAAAATACTAAATGTTATTTTTTCGTAGTTAAATGAATCTATGAATCTGTGAATGGATAATGGTGGAAGTCATTTTATAATTATTAGTCAGAATATTCTTATAAATAGGAGATTTTTTATTATGTTTAAAGATAAAGTGATACTAATCACGGGTGGTACTGGATCTTTTGGAAACGCTGTTCTTCAAAGGTTGCTTAACACCGGTATTAAAGAAATTAGAATATTTTCTAGAGATGAAAAGAAACAAGATGATTTAAGAAAACAATACAAAAGTGAAAAATTAAAATTCTATATTGGAGATGTACGTGATTTATCCAGTATTGATTTAGCTATGAGCGGCGTTGATTTTGTCTTTCATGCAGCAGCATTAAAGCAAGTTCCTTCATGTGAATTCTTTCCATTAGAAGCGGTGAAAACAAACATTTTAGGTACTGCTAATATGTTACAAAGTGCTATCAATCACAAAATAAAAAAGGTTATTTGTTTATCTACAGATAAGGCAGCGTATCCGATTAATGCTATGGGCATGTCTAAAGCATTAATGGAGAAAACATTTGTCGCTCAATCGAGAAAGGTAGACCCGTTAGCAACTGTTATATGTGGAACAAGATATGGTAACGTCATGGCTTCACGTGGCTCCGTTATTCCTTTATTTATTGAAAAAATTAAAGCAGGAGAGCCGTTACCAATTACGAATCCCTTAATGACTCGATTTTTAATGAGCTTGGACGAAGCTGTTGAACTTGTTATTTATGCTTTTAAACATGCTGAAAATGGGGATATTATGGTTCAAAAATCACCTAGTTGTACAATTCAAGACTTAGCACAAGCTTTATTAGAATTGTTTGAAGCAAATAATGAGATTCAAATTATAGGTACAAGACATGGAGAAAAAGAGGCAGAAACTTTGCTAACTAAAGAAGAATATGCACGCTGTGAGGATTTAGGAGACTATTTTAGAATACCTGTAGACGCACGTAACCTAAATTATGATAAATACTTTGATGAAGGACAACATCATGACAAAACGATTTATGAATATAATTCTAATAATACACAAAGGCTTAATGTAGAAGAAATTAAAGAAAAATTATTAACTTTAGAGTATGTAAGAAATGAATTAAAAATATATCAAACTCAATAATAACTGCAGGGAAGGAACTTCAAGAATGAATATTGTAGTAACTGGTGCGAAAGGATTTATAGGACGGAACCTTTGTATTGAATTGAGAAATTATAGTCAATATCAAGTCTATGAAATATCTCGTGAAACTAACTCCAAATTAGTAGAACAGTATCTATTAAATGCTGATATTATCGTTCATTTAGCTGCTTTGAATCGCTTTAATTCCACAAAAGATATAAGTGATACACAGAGACAAGATATATTTAATGAATGTAATGTGGATCAACTTTCAGACTGGCTACAAATCGTTAGTAAAAATAAAAAAAGACCATCGATTATATTTACATCGTCAATACAAGCAGAATTAGATAATCATTATGGAAGAAGTAAATTACAAGCAGAATTGTTACTACAACAATTTAAACAAGTCCATGGAAATGAAGTTGTTATATACAGGTTGCCAAATTTATTTGGTAAGTGGTGTAAGCCTAATTATAACTCAGTGATTGCGACATTTTGTTATAACATTGCTCGAAATAAACCTATCCATGTCACTGATTCAACTAAAGAACTTAAATTGAATTATATTGATGATGTTACTCGTGAATTAATAAGAGCGATTAATGGCCATCCAACGAAGCAAGCAGAATTTGCAATTGTACCCAATGTACATCGTAAAACGTTAGGTCAAATTGAACAGTTATTACGACGTTTCAAAAAAATGAGAGAAACATTGTCGCTTCCTTATTTAGAAGATCCTTTTGAAAAGGCGTTATACAGCACATATTTAAGTTATTTACCTGATAATGCATTCGGCTATCCATTGCATATGCATAAAGATGACAGAGGTTCATTTACAGAAATATTTAAAACGTCAGATCGAGGACAAATTTCTGTTAATGTTTCTAAGCCAGGTATAGTTAAAGGAAATCATTGGCATCATACTAAAAATGAAAAATTTTTAGTCGTAGCTGGGAAAGGTATCATTCGCTTTCGATTACCTGATAGCAAACAAATTATTGAATATGTAGTGTCTTCGGATAAATTGGAAATCATAGATATACCTGTAGGTTATACACACAATATTGAAAATTTAGGTGAAGAAGATATGGTCACTTTGATGTGGGCTAACGAGATCTTCGATGCTGAACATCCAGATACATATTTCTTGGAGGTATAAATATGGAAAAGTTGAAATTAATGACGATTATAGGTACGAGACCTGAAATTATAAGATTATCAGCAACAATTAAAGCATGTGATACTTACTTTAATCACATATTAGTGCATACAGGACAAAACTACGACTATACCTTAAACCAAGTGTTTTTCGAAGATTTATCGTTAAGAGAACCAGATTATTATTTAGATTCAGTTGGTGATAATTTGGGTCAAACTATGGGGAATATTATTGAAAAGGCCTATGACGTATTAAAGAAAGAGAACCCAGATGCATTGTTAATACTTGGTGACACAAATAGTTGTTTATCAGCTATTGCTGCCAAACGATTGAAAATTCCTATTTTTCATATGGAAGCGGGCAATCGTTGTTTTGATCAAAATGTTCCAGAAGAAATTAACCGTAAAATAGTAGATCATATTAGTGATATTAATTTACCTTATACAGAACATAGTCGTCGTTATTTATTAGATGAAGGGATTAAACGAGAACATATTTTTGTTACAGGTTCACCAATGAAAGAAGTGTTACATGAGCAGTTGTCTAAAATAGAAGCGAGTGATGTGTTAGAACGACTCAATTTAAAAACACAACAATATATCGTTGTTTCTGCACATAGAGAAGAAAATATTAACCACAAAGACCACTTTCAATCATTAATGGATGCGATTAATCAAATCGCTGAACACTATCAATTGCCTATTATATATTCTACACATCCTAGAACTTGGAAAATGATTGATGAACAACAAGTGAACTTCCATCCTTTAGTACGGCGTTTACGACCATTTGGTTTTATAGACTATAATGCCTTACAGAAAAATGCATATGTTGTGTTATCAGATAGTGGTACCTTATCTGAAGAATCTGCAATACTTAAATTTCCAGCAGTATTACTAAGAAATTCTACAGAGCGACCGGAAGTAGTAGATAAAGGAACGATTGTATTAGGCGGCATCCATTTTGACAATATCATACAGTCGGTTGCGCTGGTTAAAAAGATGCAAGATAATGCATCTCCAATCATTGAGGCAAATGACTATAAAGATATACATGTTTCTCAAAAGGTAGTAAAAATTATACAAAGTTATAAAGATATCATTAATGATACGGTGTGGAGAAAGTAAATGCAAAAAAGTATTAAAATCAATATTTCGTTTTGGATTGAGTGTTTATTAACGATTATTTTATTTATCTTAAGCATACAGAATCAAACTTTATTATTGATTACAATGTGTTGTTCTTTGCTGCTCATTAAACAAGGTGAGATAGGTGTCGTTAAACTTATATTTCTTTATATGATGCGTTATTTTATTTCGCCTGGTATTGATTTTGAAGGTAGTCAATTATTCATTAATATAATGAAATATGTCTTGATTTTCATTTGTGGTAGCTATTTCTTATATCAATCTTCAAGACAATGGGCGACAAATAAAGTAATGTCATTATTTGTGTTTGGTTCGTGCTTATTAATGACAATATATGCAATTACGAGTTTGTTGACATCAGCCTTTCCATTGGTTGCAATTCTTAAATTAATCAATTATTTTTTACCGTTAATGATCATTGTATTATTAATTTCACAAATCAAAGACTTTAAAAAATTGATATTTTGGTTAGCCGTATATATCGAGTTGTTGATTATAAGTTCGTCATTTTATATTAATCAACCAATAGGGAAATTGCTTAATGGTTATTCGTTTCAAGGTATACTTAATCATCCAAATTTATTTGCAATCATTATGGTAATGGGTTTGACACTTATACTTGTATCAATCAATTATCAAAGACAATTTATTATATGCCAACTTATTATAGTAGCAATTGGCACTTATGAACTAGTGAAAACTAATTCACGTACAGGTGTATTATCATTTGTTGTTTGTGTCTGCTTGTATTTCTTATTGATGAATATGCATAAGCGTTATAAATGGTTGATTTTCGGTAGTGTAGTTATGACTGTAGTAATCATTTTTATGAATCCTTTTATTCAGGAACGCATTAAAGCCTTTTTAGTTAAAGGACAGCGAAGTGACCAAGCATTATATTCTCGATATATACAAATTGAATATTTAATGGACGCACTAGATAAGTACCCTTTATTTGGTGGAGGATTTGGTATACCAGTGAATAATACAAGTTTGGATTTACTTAACTTTACCTTTGAAGCGGGGAATATTTTCTTTGCATTAATTATATTTACAGGTATTTTCGGATTAATTTGTTATTTGATTTATCTCGTGTTTATGTTGTTCATTGTACAGCATCCATTTCGTTTAACTATCGTACTATTTATATCGACGTTACTCGTTAATATGGGAGAAATGATTATGTTTAGTTCAACGAATGCTGGCATTTTTTGTTATATATTATGGGGCATTTATTTAAAAGAAGGAATGGAATTACAACATGAATCAAAGCTATAAAAATAATGTTCTTTTAATTGGATTATTTACAGGATTATCACTATGTGCAAATTTCTTGTTCTATCGAGTGACAAATCAATACTTAAACAATGATGAATTGTATGGCATCTGGTTAATTATATTATCTACAATGACATGGTTTTATATTATGGATTTTGGTATTTCTAATTCTTTAAGGAATCTATTAACAATTGCTATTCAAAAGAAAGATCGACATGGTATAAACGAAGTCATCAACACGACATACGTAGCGATGATTGTTCCCTTAATTATATTACTTTATGCAGGGTTAATCAATGGGTGGATTGGGCAACATTATTTCATATAAAAAATTCAAAATCAGACGTAAATCAAATGTTTTTAATCACATTCTTTATGTTTCCATTTGTATTTTATTTAAATACCATAACTTATATTTATCATGCTCATTTTCAATCTTATATTGTTAATTTGATGCAATTTTTAAATTTATTCATTAGTACTTTATTAATATTAGCGATGAACATGATTGGTTTGCACAGCGTTGTATCGTTATGCGTGATTTATTTTTCAATAAATGTAAGTGTATCTTTGATTTTTACAGTATTTTATTTTAGGAAATATAGAAAGATAGTCAAATTAGACATGAGTGGATTTAGGAAGGATTTAATTAAACCGTTATTGTCACTTGGTGGAGGTTTCTTTTTATTAGATGTAGCTTCATTAACTTTATTAAATTCAGGACCACTACTTATTGGCTATTTTTTCAGTCCTTTTTATTCCGTGGAATTCCAATTAACGTATAAACTATTTTCGATATTTTTAACTATGGCAACGGTTATTTTATCCCCACTATGGACTTTAATGATAGCTAAACTAACAGCGCAACAGTTTCAAGATATTAAACGTATACATAAAAAATTAATGATCATTATATGCATGATTTTGATAAGTATGTTTTTCATGACATGGATGGTGAATTTAGTCATAAATCTTTGGATTGGTAAATCATATCAAATCGAATGGATATTTATTTTTTTAACTGCAACTATAGTAATGTTATCTATTATTGCCTTTACTTATCAAACGTTATTGAATGCAATGAACATTGTTTATTCACAAGCAATCATTTATTTATGCGGTGAAATAGTTAGTTTGGGATTAATGTTTATTTTACTCAAAGTGTTTAATTTAGGTCCTTATTATTTCTTATTAGCGATTAATAGTGGTATATGTATACCAGCTATAGTATTGCCTCTGATTTTTAGAAAAAATATACATAAAGTTTCAATTCAATATACTCAATCGAATCTATAGTGTTATAGGCTTTCGATGATAAATTTATAAAAACAACTTGGTGATGACATGAAAGCAATATTTTTAACGGTAGTCAATATTTCAACGATTAAAGACATTGGGTTATATCCTGATTTAATTAATGAATTAAAACAATATTATGAAGACGTTGTTGTGGTCTGTCCTTTGGAGAGACGACACGTAGAAAAGACTCATGTAATTAAAGAAGATAATGTATCGATATTAAGAGTGAAATTACCAACAAATATTAATCAAACAAACGCAATTGAACGAGGCATTAGTATGCTAATCATTAGTCGATTATTTAAACGTGCCATTGGTAAATATTTTCCTAACGATACGTTTCAGTTGATTCTATACCCAACCCCACCTGTCACAATTGGGCCACTAGTTCGAGATTTGAAGCAACAATTTAATGCAATAACGGCTTTATTGTTAAAGGATATATTTCCACAAAATGCTGTTGATTTAAATATGTTAAAAGAAGATAGCTTTATGTATCGATATTTTAAAAAGCAAGAAACATTACTATACAAAGTTTCAGACTATATTGGTGTAATGTCAGAAGCTAATGAGAAATTTATTACAAATCATCATCCTAATATTGTGAAAAATAAAATACACATTTTTAGAAATGGATTATACGATATTTCACAAAAATTTAGTCATAAAAAGGCAAAAATCTTTCGTCAATATGGTTTAGATGCAGAAAAAGTTACATTTATCTATGGTGGGAATATTGGTGTACCACAATCACCAGACAAGATTAAAGCTGTTGCACAAGGATTTAACCAAATACCCAATGCTCAAATGGTGATTGTAGGTAATGGCACTGAATTTGAAGATGTTGTTCAAGCTACTAAACATATTGACAATGTAATTACTATACAGAGATTATCTCAACGTGCCTATCATCAACTGTTAAAAGAAAGTGATGTAGGATTTATATTTTTAGACGAACGTTTTACTATACCTAATTACCCTCAACGACTAACAAGTTATTTTATGTTTGGTAAACCAGTGATTGCTATGACTGATAGTAATACAGATGCTGGCAGTGAAATTGTCAAACAGCAATGCGGATATTGGGTTAATAATGGTGATTATCGCCAATGTTTGACATATGTAAGTCAATTAACTGATAACCAAACATTGAGAGCAGAAATGGGTACGAATGCCCGCCGATTTTATGAAAGTGAATTTAAGATTGAACAAAATGTAGAAGCGATGATGAAACAGATCAAACAATTAAAGAAATGAATGTAGGGGTTAGCTATAAATATACTGAAATCAATTCTAATGGTGAATATTTCGAAAGATTAAATGTTAGCCTCTAATGATAGATTAGGAAGATGGAAAGATGAAGATTTTAGTATTAGATTATGCAAGTGAATATGGAGGAGCAAAAACCATATCGGATTATTTTAATAAGGAAGTATTAAAAGATAAACATAATGAATGGCTATTTATTACAAGTAAAAGACGAGTCTATGAATCTAAATACGTTAAAGGCATGACGTTTCCATTTATTAAATATTCAATTTTGCACAGAATCTATTTTGAATTTGTTACATTAAAGCGCATGATAAAAAAATTACAACCAGATTGTATTGTGTCATTACTAAATTATGGTGTCTCGGGATTTAGTGGAAAGCAGATTTTATATGTTCATCAAGCACTTGCATTCATAAACGAATCGTACAAACAATCAGATAGTATGCTTAAGCGATTGAAAATGAATATATTAAAGAAAAAGATTAGAAAAAGCGTGAGTGATGCAGATTGTATTATTGTTCAGACTAATGAAATGAAAAAGTTAGTAGAACCATATAACGACCAAGTTCAAGTTTGTCAGCCAAAACTATTTACTTCGTACCCTGAAGTACATGATGAAGCCATCCATTTATTTTATCCGACTAATACTGAAAACTATAAACGTTTTGATTTAGTAGTAAAAGTGGGACAAGCAATTAAGAAATTTCAAATTCCTTCTTATATACAAATCACATTAAACGGAGATGAAACACGTTCAATAAAACGAATGTTTAAGCAATGTCGTAAAGAAAAACTACCTGTAAGATTTATTGGTTCAATTGATTGTTTGAAAATGCAGACTTATTACCGTAGTAATCATTTGTTGTTTACCTCTGAAGTAGAAAGTACTGGGTTGCCGCTTATAGAGGGTATGCATTACGGTGCTAAAATACTAGCGTTAAAACAAGCTGTTACTGAAGAATTATTAGAACATTATCCTCATCAATTTTTATTTAATGATACAAATTTAGAACAACAAGTATTAAATTTTTATAATTATCCAATTATCAGTACAAAAGGTATGAATATACAGGCTAAAAGTATTTTAGATATATTAGGTAAACAGGGTTATATTATTAGATAGTTAATTAAATGGGATATATAGACGATAATGTGTAAATCAACGCTACTAGAGGTATAAATAAATAACCTAGGAAATAATTGAGTATATACAAAGAAATAAAATAAAAAAAGAGGTGGCAACGGATGGAAAATAACAATAGAGAATTGGATAATAGAACCAATAATGTACTGGGATCGTTAAGCTATTTAAGTATCTTTTTTGCACCCGTACTGTTCCCACTTATTGTTTGGATTGTGGGTGAAAAACCTGCATCTACACATTCTAGAAATGCATTATTCAATCATATTTTATCGTGGTTATTTATCGTCGTGTCTTTAATTTGTTTTGCAATGGCACCAGCATTTTACGATAGTAACACTACACTAATGGTACTATTATTTATTTTAGCTACTATATTAATCATTGGTTCAGGCATACTATTTATCATTAACATAGTAAGAGGAGTTCAACTACTCATTAATTAATCATATTAAAGCGCCGTTCAAAGGGGATACTTTAATGTATCTTTCTTTGAACGGCGTTATTCATATTGTGATTTTAATGTAATTTATTTTTCATATCTTATTGGTCTTGAAGTGCCATAAGAATGATGAATCGATGTTTGTATTAAAATATGTTGTGCATCTTCATAGTCTAACGTATATATTATTTGCTGATTATCTTCAGGTAGTATTTTGATACGCTGATGGTTAGAATCAATTTGAATAATTTGATATTGATTAAGATGAGTATGTCTTTCATATCGAATACTAATTGATTTTTGAAGTGATTGGTTTTTCCAATTACCTAAAAATTGTTGAATCAAATTAAGCTGTTCCTTTGTGAGTGTTGATGGATTGTAATCTAAATTAATAAATTGAAGTTGATACATACTTTCACCTACCTCTAATCAATATCAATGACTATGTTAATTAATAACCTATCATTGTGTCATCCCATGTATAGTCTCTGTTGAATGATAGATGTAATAAGTTAGAATCCGCATCTTGAATAGATAATTCAGTATCCCAAGGGTTCCAATAGATAATTTTATCTTCATTATTAATTTGAGCATTACCAACCACGGCTAGAGCGTGACCGAGATGAGGATCATTTGGTCTGTTTTCAACACTATGTGCTAAAATCATAGCGCCTTTATTATCTTTAGTTAATTGATCAACTTGGTTATAAGAAGGCATGCCACTTTGATGTTGGATATCTCTACCTTGTGAGTTACCGTATCTTATCATTTGATTTGGATTAGTAGAATATTGTGGTAATTCTGCTTCGCTAACATTAGGATATAAAGTTCTCATAATGTCATATGCATTGTATTTATCTGTATTTTTTGTAGCGTTAAGTAGGGCAGCCATACTGAATCCTGCACACCAAGAATTATCAAATTGTTGTTCTCTAATTTTGAAATGATCTAGGGTGTTTTCATATTGAACTTGATTATTACTTTCATTTTCTGCATATTGAGTTTCTTTAATTTTAGTCGGTTCAGATGTATTGTTTAATTGTTTTTTTGAGTGTTGAAGAAACAGTTTTACTGCTTTCTTTTTCCTTAGAGTTAGTAGGTAGTGGTGTAGATTTAACTAATTTTATTTTGCCATCTTCTTCAAAGTAAAATCCTTTTTCATCAGTAAGGATAGTGATTTTTGAATTTTTATCTTTAATTTTATCTAAATCATTAGCAATAAAATTAGATATTTTCACGCTATAATTAGCGTCTTCTTTAGATTTTTTTAAGTCAGAATTTGTTTTTGGACTTATTGTTAGTGTGTATACAATTTTGCCATCTTTCAAAATAGGATAATAATAACTATTATCTTCCTCGCCATTAAATTTATAAATATTAAAAGGTTCGCCTAATTGATATTTCCCACTTTGCTTATTGTGTTGTTTATCAAGTGCTTGTGCATAGCCAACATACTGTTGTTGTGCTAATTGTTCTACTTTTTGAGATACTTTGTTACTCTTTACATTAATTTCAAGTTGATCTGAATCTTGTTTAGCTTGAGCTGTTTTAATATTAATTATAGCGCTTAGTGATAACAGCAAAGCAACAATGATAGAAAAAGTAAATAACTTAAATAATTTGTATTTAGATGTAGTTTGCATTTATAAACCTCCATTAGATGGATATTTTATAGCTATATTTAAAATATTTTAAAATTAAGCGGCGTCATCATTGCCATCGTCATTATTTGCAAAGTTAATATCTTGAATGTTTTGTTCTAAGAAATCTAATACATCATCATTGAAGTAAACCGCACCATTATAAGCATTAGAAACGCCACCCCAATGAATACCGATAAGTTCATTTCTTGAGTTAAATACTGGGGAACCGGAATTACCACCAGTAGTACTTAAATCATATTGCATATTTTCGCCTTGAAGTTTAGTGATTTTACCTTTACTTTCCCACATAGTAGCAAGTGGTTTGTCACCAGGATATCCAGTTACAGTAATAGGTTGGTTAGTTTCTGAATCTACATTACCGTCTATTGTTGCTGGTTGAATAACATCTCCAATATTTTCACCGTTTTGATTAGGAGAGAATTTTACGATAGCTAAATCAGCGTTACCAGGATATTTAGTGATATTTTCAGCAGTAAAGCTACCATTAGGGAAGTCATTTTCATTAATAGCGGAAGGGGCTGCAGTTAGATTTTGTGGATTACCATTAGTAGCATCGACGACATGTTTATTTGTTAAAAGTTTATCTTTACCAACTACGATACCTGATGCAATTGCAGTACCACCATTAGTTTTGACTTGAATGAAAGTTACTGGTGCATAGTGTCCTAAAGTCGTATCTGTAATTTGGTGTCTATTATTGTTAGGTAATATAACATTTGCTCTTTCTTTTTTCTCGATAGGTTTAATGTTGTCTTTGTTCTGAATGTTAGATTTCTTTTGGTGTTGGCTCTGTTTAACTTGTTGGTTATTATCTTGATGTTGCGTGGACGTAGTGTCGGCTTGTGCTGAGTTGAGAAGAGTAGCGGACGTTAAAGTTGCAATTAACAAAGAACTAGCTGTGAAAAATTTTGCTTTCATATAAAAACCTCCAAAAAATTTATTTACGATTCAAATATAACATCAGATATTTTTAAGTCAATATAAATATATAATTTTTTTAAAAATATTTATGACATTTAAGTTTTGGAATTAATTCTTTTTATTTTATTTAATTAAATGGAGTTTAATATTATTTAATTGTCGTTAATTCGATTTAGCCATAGAAAAAAGTATCGATAAAAACTATAAGAAGTTGGTATTTATCGATACTTATATGAAAAAAAGATTAATTTATGAAATTTTAAGAAAGGAGAAATTAATATAAAATATATTACTTTTTAGATAAAGTTCGTTTTATAAAGATAAAAGTAATACCTAATATGAAAAGCACTACCAAACCTAGGATGGGTGTATGCTTTCTGTTTTGACCAGTTTCTGGCAATAATTTCATATGTTGCTCGTGTCTTTCTTTTGTAGTCTTAAGTGTATATGTATTATCTTTCTGATGTGAAATGTGGCTTTTATGTGGATTTACGTTTGTAGAAGCTAAAACATGTTGGTTGAAATTAAGTAATAAAGCTATAGTAATAACAATAGCACTGATAAAATATTTGATAAATTGATGAAACAAATAGATCTCCCCTTGAGTAAATGGTAAATGATTAAAGCTGTTTAATATCTAAATTAAAGATATCATTTAAACTTTTAAAAGACCTATGTATGAGGTGTCAATTGAATAACAGTTTTGTCACTTTGTATTAGTTGTTTATAAATATTTTGTTATAGAGAGAACTAATAAGTACTTTTGATTTTAATTTATTTTTGTATAATTCAACTAAAGAGGTGAATAGTATGGAAACAGTATATGTGGCTGGTGGATGTCTATGGGGAGTGCAAGCATTTTTTAAAACAATACCAGGCATTATTTCAACAGAAGCTGGAAGAGCCAATGGAAAGACTCAAACATTAGATGGGAATTATGATGGATATGCAGAATGCGTAAAATTAACTTATGATCCTGAAGTGTTATCAATATATAAAATTATGGAGTATTTATTTGAAGTCATTGATCCATATAGTGTAAATAAACAAGGGCATGATGTAGGTGAAAAATATAGAACAGGTTTTTATAGTAGGGATGATCAACATTTGCAAGAAGCGAAAGACTTTATAAATCAAAGAGAAGATTGTTTTAAAATAAAGGTGGAAGTCTTACCTCTGTCTAATTATGTAAAAAGTGCGTTAGAACATCAAGATAGATTAGAACATTATCCTGAAGATCATCATATGTGTCATATTCCATTACATTTGTTAAATAAATATAAATAAAATAGACCACAAGGATGTGGTCTATTTTATGGTCAAAATTATTTGCGTTTACCATCAAATGTATCTAGTAAACTTAATGTTGCTAATCCTAGTAAGTCTAATGCGTGTTGTGCACCTTTTTTACCATGGCCAGCTTCAAAGTGTTTATAAGTTGCTACACCTAATACTGAAATAGTAGCTAATGAACCTAAACGAGAAGCTGTTTTACTTAAGAAACTAACTGCGAATAAACCTGCAGCTGCAGCTTCAACACCACCAGCTAATTTAACAGATTGTTCTGGTAATCCGAATACATTTGTGAATGTATCAATCATACCTTGATCACCTTGTAATTTTGGTTTTGATGCATCGTATAATTCTTTAGCAAGTTTTAAATTTGTAGCATAACGTAATATCATAATAATATTTCCTCCTATTTATCTTTAAAATATTTATCTACTATAGGTTTAACCTTTTCCCCAAAAAGACGAATTGAATGCATTGTTTTTTCATGAGGCATTGATCCTACTGGTGTATGAATCATAAAACGATTAAGACCTAGAGTTTCTATAGTTTCAATTATCTTTTGTGCGACAGTCTCTGGACTTCCTAAGTATATCGCACCATTGCTTCCAATTTCTCTTTCAAAGGCTTGTTCATCAAAAGTTGGCCAACCGCGTTCTCTACCAAGTATATCTTGATGTGCTTTTAATGACGGGAAGAACTCACGTTTAGCTTGTTCATCTGTATCAGCAATATAGCCCCAAGAATGGACTGAAATCGGCAGTTCAGAAGGATTGTGACCATATGATTCAGCAACAGATTTATAAATCTCAATGTTGCGAGTAAAACGTTTAGGATTACCACCAATAATAGCATAAGTAATTGGTAAACCTAATGCACCAGCTCTTAAAGAAGATTCAGGCGTTCCTCCTGTAGCAATTGAAATAGGTAATTGTCCATGTTCTATTCTTGGATATATACCTGTCTTATCAATGCTAGGTCGTAATTTACCTTCCCAATCTATCATTTCATGATTGTTGATTTTTAGCAACATTTGAAGCTTTTCATTAAATAAATCCTCATAGTCATTTAAATTGTAACCAAATAAAGGAAATGACTCAATAAATGAACCTCTACCAATCATTACTTCAGCTCTACCATTAGATACGGCATCTAATGTTGAAAAACGTTCGTATACTCTGACTGGATCATCAGACGATAATACGGTAACGGCAGAGGAAAGTTTAATGTGAGATGTTTTTGCAGCAGCTGCAGCTAATACTGTAACAGGATCGGATACTGCATAATCCTTTCTATGATGTTCTCCAAGACCATACACATCTAATCCTAATTGATCAGCAAGCTGAATCTCTTCAACGATATTTCTAATTCTTTCCGCGTTTGAGATAGGTAATTCTGAACCTTCTGGCATGTGAATAACAGTGTTATCAGCAAAAGATGTTAAACCTAATTCTACTTTCATATGGGTCACCTCCATTTAATATAATTTTTATACTAGATATATTATATATCTTAGAGTGATGAAAGTCAATACGAATTGTTTGCAGGTTATAAAAGGGAAAAATGAGCAAATTACAGAGTATATCGATGTGATATTTAATTTGCTATAAATTTTAAATTTTTTGCAAATTAAATAGGTTCTTTAGTTTTATGAGTTAAAGTGTAATAATAGGTAACGTTAATAAAAAATAGGAAGGGAGTATAAAGATAAATGGAAGAACCACGTCATTATAATCTTATAACTACAATTCTCTTTTTCTCAGGAATTATCGTTATGGGAAGTTTATATACTGCACTTCCACTTACTGCAGCATTTGCACATTCATTTCACATTCCACAATCTGTTGCTACTTTAAATGGTGTTATTTTCTCTATTATGTATTCAATTAGCTGTCTATTTTATGGAACCATTTCTGATAAATACGGGAGAATTAAAACAATATTAATAGGATTAAGTGGTTTGACATTGATTTGCTTTATTATTGGCTTTGTAAATTCATTTACATTATTACTTGTTATGCGTGCGTTACAAGGAATATTTGCCGCTGCATTTTCTCCAGTAGCCATTACTTATACCACAGAAACTTACCCTGCTAAAAAGAGAGTTACAGCAATTAGCTTTATTAGTACAAGTTTTATGTTATCTGGTGTGTTAGGACAAAATTTAAGTGAAATGATAGTTCATCATTTAAATTGGCATTGGGTGTATTTTACTTTAACAGTATTATATTTGTTATTGGTATTTGTTATTTATCAATTTGTACCTGAAAGTCCTCGCAGAAATACTGATGTTAAATTACTTAAATTTTTTAATAACTTCAAAGACTTTCGAGATAATTTAAAAGTTATTTACTGTTTATTCATTTCATTTACTTTATTGATTATGTTTATTAGTATGTACGCTATTTTAAATTTATATATACTATCTGATAAATTGAATGGTGACATTTCTACAGCATCATTAGTAAAACTATTTGGTGTTATTGGTATGTTGCTATCATTATTAGCTGGACGTTTGAGCGGTCGTATAGGTATCAAACGATTGATCTCATTAGCTTTATTAACAAGTACAATTTCACTTTTAGTTATGGGAATGACTACTAACATTATTTGCATAACTATTTTTAGCGTTACGTTTGTAGCTGGTATTGCCTTTGCAATCCCTTCAGTCATTTCAAAAGTAGGAATTACAGTTAATCGTAATCAAGGATTCTTTTTATCTGTAAATACAGTGATATTATTTATGGGAACAGCCATTGCTCCAATAATAATGATTTATATTGGTGAGATGTCTAGTTACTTTATGATGTTTGCTTTAATCGCTTGTATAGGTTTTGTTGCATTTATCGTATCGTTATTTATGCCTAGTGATGCTAACGCTTATTAAATAAAAGTTAAAGGAATATTGTTAGATTAATAGTTATTAATTATTTTTAAACGATTTATTTATAGCATGTGACTATAAGTAAATCGTTTTTTAGTATTAGAATTATCAATGAAGTTATTGTATGATTGAAGAAATATAAATATTTAATAGGGGTGAGGAACAATGAATTATTCACCAAAGCAAGGCACTAAATCTCATGGATTACCACATGATCCATTTAAAAGTAGTACAGTACCAAGACCTATAGGATGGATATCAACTGTTTCTAAGGATGGTAAAGATAATTTAGCACCTTATAGTCAATATCAGAATCTAACATGGGACCCGCCAATGGTTATGTTTGCCGCTAATCAATCTGTTTTAGGAGACCACGAACGTAAAGATACAGTGAAAAATGCAGAAGAAACAGGTTGGTTTGTTTGGAATATGGCGACTTATGATTTAAGAGAAGCTGTTAATTTATCATCCAAAGCGTTAGCACCCGAAGAAGACGAATTTGAATATGCTGGTGTGACTAAAGAAGAATGTATTGAAGCACCTGGATATAGAGTTAAGGAATCTCCTGTTCATTTTGAATGTGAATATGTTCAAACTATTCGTATACCAACTGGTGACCCGGTATCTACAGTGGATATTGTAATTGGTCGTGTTGCTCAAGTTCATATCGATGATAAAGTGATTACTGAAGATGGAAAGCTAGATATACCTTCAATTCGTCCAATTGCACGTTTAGGATATTATGATTACACTGTTGTAGATAAAGTGTTTGAGATGAAAGCACCACATGCATCTAAAGAAGAATTAGCAGGACTAGAAGGAAGAAATTTCGATAATAAAAATGAAGATTAATATAAATAAAGAAAGCTCCTCAATTCGCTTTGAGGAGCTTTCTTTTATATCTATAGTAAATCTTTATTTGCTTTTTGTAGTTTTGTATATTCATCGTCGATATTAATTTTCGGAGGTTTAACTTCAACTTTTGGATAGATTAAGATTGGTGTTAAACCAATAATGCCATATATTACAAAGGTGAATGTATAACCTAATTCTTCTACAATAGGGCCTGCTAAAACAGAACCAATGACTTGTCCTACTGCTAACATTAAAAATGGAATTCCTATACCAAGAGAAGCGTTTTTAACGAACAATTTAACTCCCCAAACAAGCAATACACCTGTAATAAATATATAACTTGCTCCAAAAAGTAAAGAAGCTAGGAAAGGTACTATCCAAATAAAAGGTGTTAATGCCAGTAGAATAGATGCAGCTGCCATTAAAATGACACCTAAAAAATATGAGAACTTAAGTCCGTATTGATCAATCATTCGACCGGAAATACCGCCTAATACACCAGCTACACCAATAAGTATCCAAAATATAGATAAAGCGATAGGCGAGTAGTGATCAGTATTTTGAACATATGATTTTGAAAAGGTCCAATATGGTGCAGTTGAAATACCTAATATTGTAGATGCAAAGATAATTCTTTTACTGGCACTTATATCTAGAATATTAAGAGAACCTGGATTTATGTTTATGTTGTGTTTTAAAGACGGAATAATAAAGAAGTTCCATACGGTAATTAAAATGGCGATAATCCCATAAATTAAATATACTGAACGCCAATCTATAAAAACTAACATAGCAGTTATTCCAGTAAACACTAAACCTATACTCGTACCTGAATTAATCCATGTGTTAGCTTTACCTTGTTGTTCCCATTTAATCCATAATGAAATAGCATAACCATAAGGTGGAGAGATAAGGCCCGAACTCGCTCCAGCAAATATAACACCTAAAGAAAGCGTCAATGCATTGGAGGCTATGCTAATGGTGATTAAACCTAAAATAACTAATAAGCTAGCTAACATAATCATATATTTAGGACCAGTTTTTGCAGTTCTTAACGTAGCATAGATGATGGTAAAACAATAAGATAAATAAAATAAAGATGATATAATTCCAGCACTTGAAGCGCTTAAATATAAATCTTTAGAAATATCAGGGAGAAATAGGCCAAAACTAAATCTACCTAAACCATAGATTGTAGCAATCATGGCAATACCTGGAAATACAAGTTTATAGAAATTCATTATATGATCACTCCCTCTTTTATATAGAACGTTCATTCTATTTTAGGTTGAAATTAAAGAGATTGATGAAAACATCAATCTCAAATATTAATTGTATTTGGTTGCTTCATCTATAAATAGATGTGCAATATAACGTGCATGCTTTGTCGCTTCATCTACACCTAATAGTGTTGTCATAGAAGTTGTACCTTCCATAAGTAAAGTATATCTAATCGCTAAATCACGACCATTTTTAAAGTTAGATCGAGTAGCTAAATTTTCAAGAAAGTTTAAAAGACGCTCTTTATGACCACGAGCGATAGATTCTATATTACTATCACTGTCACTATAATCTTCGATAGCTCTCATAAACATATCTCCAGTATAAGAATAGTCTTCTAACCATTTACAATGTGCATCAACAGCTGAAATAAAAGGTTGATGAGGAGATTGATTAACACCATCTTCTAAATAATGCCAATAACGTGATTCACGTTGTTTAAGGACAGCTTCTACTAATTTTTCTTTTGAATCAAAATGATTATAAAGTGTCATTGTGGCTACATTAGCTTCTTGAATAATTTGTTTGAGACCAACACCATGGAAACCGTGTTGATAAAATAATCGTTCAGCTACTTCTAATAAATCTTGTTTCTTCTTGGACATCTTCATCACTCATTAAAAATAGAATAGTCATTCTAGTTAAAGTTAACACTGTCAATTTTGGTTGTCAAATTGTGTTTGTCTGCTATAACAAGAGGGGATATTGATATCTAAACTATCATATAGAGCTTCTAAAATTTCTTCGGCTGAATAACTATAGTCATTTTCCACCCACCGACGAATAATTTCTATTAAACCACTACTATAAAAATCAGCAACTAATTGTGGAAATTTACTATTGTTAATTTTATTAGAAAGAGGGTCATTCGTGCTTTGTGCTTCTTCAATCATTTTTTCACTACCATATCGAGTGAATAGTCGGAATACATCTTCTTGTCTTGAAGCTACTAATAAGTTTTTAAATACGCGTTTGTTATTATCAATAAAATGGATAAACAGTTCGAACGCATCTGTTGAAGCATTATGGCCATCATACTTCACTACTTCTTCTTCCATTAAGAATTCTGTAAGTGGTAAAAGTAAATCATATTTATCTTGAAAATATCGATAAAATGTACTTCTGTTAATTTCGGCTGCTTCACAAATCTTTTGTACAGTAATTTCATCAAAATGATTATGGTGTAACAATTCAAAGGCAGTTTGATTAATATGTTTAATCATGCGTTTTTGTGTTGATGTTGGCATAACTATGACTCCTCAAGTAATAATGTTAATTAATAATAACAATGTTTATTTAGTAATGTATCACGAATAATTTTATCTTACCAAATATAAATGGTTTTTACATAAACTAAACAATTATCTTCAATTAAATACACAAAAAAGGACTTGAGAATGAAGACATTCTCAAGTCCTTTACATGATTGTTACTCGGAGTTATTAATTCGTAGCTAAGATTAGTGGTCGATGCCTTCTAACCATTCGTCTACTTTATTGTCGTGGTCATCTACATAATCTTTTGCAACTTGTTCTGGATTTTTTTGGTCTTTGAAGATTTTCTTAGCTAATTGATCTTCATCTTTTTTGCTCCAGTCGTCTGACATGCGTGTTGCAATTGTATACGCAGCTGGATGATTTTCTTTAAATTCTTTGTTGAATACTAAATTGATATGTTGATCTTCTTTACCATAGATTTTATCTGGATCTTTTAGCATTTTTACATCTAATTCTTTAGAGAACCAACTTGAATCCATTGCTGTAAATAGGATTGGTTGTTGTTGTTTATAAGCTTTTTGAATCGCTTTAAATTGATCTTGGTCTGAAGATTCTTTAAGACTATAGCCGTCTAAATTATCTTCATCTAATTCACTTTTAGTTTGTTTCATAACGCCATTTCTTGCGTCAGTACCTTGAATGTCTTTATCGAATTTTTTACTGTCTTTAAGATCAGCAATAGAATCGATATCTTGTTCGTATTTTGGTACGGCCAAGCCAACTTTAACGTCATCTACAAGATTTTCTTTGTCATAAACTGATAATTTACTTTTGAATTTATTATAATAGCTTTTATCTGTAGATGGGAAAATACCTGATGCATGGAATGAATCCGGATTTTCAGCTACAGAAGCATATAACGGGCCACTTGCTTGAACAGGTGTTGTTGTTACATCATAACCAGCTTTCTTTAAAACTTCAGCAATGACTAATGTACGTGGTGCAGAGTTATCGCTAGCAACGTAAGGTAATTCGATTTCTTTATTACCAAGTGATGTGTCTTTTTCTTTTGATGAACTTCCGCCACCGTTACCACATGCACTTAGCACAATGGCTAAGGCAATAGTGGCAAATAGGCCTAAAAGTTTTAAACTTCTTGTTTTAAACATTCAGCATTTCCTCCTATTAAAAATTAATATCTATCTCTATCGTTATTACGGTGAGTGTCGTCATGAGATTGTTGATCAGAGTGATGATTATATTGATTATAAACATCGTGATCATTTTCTCTTGCATATAACATTAGAGCATGGAATAACACATCTTGACCATTTGATTTACTTGATAAATCTTTAAATAATTCAGTCGTACGTACTTCATTGCTTTGTTGATTTGATTGAGAACGACGTGCGTACGAAGTGTTATGGTTATCATAATTATTTGGACTATCGTAGCGTCTGTAATCATCATTTCTGCGATTACCAACATATTGTCCATTTCCTTCTTTGTTATATAAAGATTCATAATCTACATCATCATTAGGTTCGTTTGAAGAAAGTCGAGATAAGTGTGATTCACTAGTATATGTTGAATGATCACGGTTGTCGTTATAATGTTGTCCATTTTCATTATGGAAACGACGTTGCTCATCTGAACGATATTGGTTGCTTACACTATTTCTATCTTCTCTTTGACGACGGTCATCGGCATAAGCATTATAATTATCTTCATTATAATGTGCTTGAGAATTAGCTCTATTTGAATCTTGTTCTAATGCTTTACCTTCGATATCTAATTCAGGGAGGATGTTACGCAACCATTTAGGCATGTACCATGAAGCTTTACCGAATAATTTTGTTAATGCTGGAATTAATGTCATTCGTACTACAAATGCATCAAATAAAACACCGAATGCTAGAGAAATACCCATTGATTTAATTGCCATATCATCTTGGAAAACGAAAGCAATAAACACACTGAACATAATCAATGCTGCAGCAACAATAACTGGGCCACTTTCTTTAATACCTATTCTAATAGAGTGGTCGTTATCGCCAGTCTTACTATATTCTTCATGAACACGTGTCATTAAGAATAATTCATAGTCGATAGCTAAACCGAAGAGTAAGCCTATTGTTATAACAGGTAAGAAGGCTAATATTGGTCCAGTGTTTTCGACACCGAATAAGCCACCTAAGAAACCATCTTGCATTACTAAAGTTGTGAAACCTAATGTAGCCATTAATGAAAGTACGAAACCAAGTACTGCTTTTAATGGTACAAGGATTGAACGGAAGACAAATACTAATAATACAAAGGCTAATAATACGATAACGCCTGCAAATACTGGAATAGCGTTGTTAAGTTTTTCTGACATATCAATGTTAATAACACTTTGACCTGTTATTTCAGAATTGAAATCGTATTTTTCTTTAGCATCTTTATTGTAATCACGTAAATCATAAACTAAATCGTTTGTAGATTTAGCGTTAGGACCATCTTCTGGAATAACTTGGATAAGTGCATAATGATTATTATCATTTAATTGTGGTTTTTCCACAGTATCTACATTATCCATGTCTTTAATATCTTTTCTCATGCTATTTAAATCAGATTCGATAGATTTTTTGCTACCGCCATCTTTAGTGTTAACAAGCATTGCAATTTGTCCATTATAGCCTGCACCAAAGTTATCTGTGATTAAGTTGTAAGCTTTATGTGCTGATGAATCATTAGCTTTAAGACTATCATCTGGGATACCTAATCTCATTCCGGATACAGGTATGATAGCGATAATTAAAATGATTAAACTAATAATAATTGCAATTATAGGTTTACCAACTACGAAATTTGCCCATTTATGATCTTTAGGGTCTTTATTATTTTCTGGTTTGTTTTTAATCTTAATTTGTTTATGGAATACACTAATTAATGCAGGTAATAGTGTTAAGGCTGCTAATACAGCAAATAAAACACTAAGTGCAGAAGAGAATCCCATAACTGCTAAGAAGTCAATACCTACTAATGATAATCCACAGACAGCAATCATTACTGTTAATCCGGCAAAGATAACGGCGCTTCCGGCTGTTCCAACTGCTAAAGCGATGGATTCAACAGGAGGTGTACCTTTTTTCCTAATTTCTTTATATCTAAATAAAATAAATAAGGAGTAGTCGATACCAACTGCCAAACCAATCATTACTGCTAGCGTCAATGTGAAGTTTGGAATGTCAAATACATTAGTTAGTAATGAAATGATTCCCACACTTGAAGCTAAACCGATTAAGGCACTTACAATCGGCATACCTGCAGCGATTAATGAGCCAAATGTAATTAATAAAATAATAAATGCTGTGATGATACCAACAAGTTCTGAATTACCACCAATTTCAGAATTCATTGAGCTTCCAGTTGTTTGTTCTATTTGAACATTGTGGTCATCTTTAACATCTTTCATTTCTCGATTGATAATTTTTTTAGAAGAATCTTGTAATGATGTTTGATTTACAACATAGTTTACTGTTGCAATAGCAGTATCTTTATCATCATTTACTTGATTTGTTTCATATGGATTACTTACATTTTGTACGTAATCATCGTCTTGTTTAATATTATCTAAAGCTTTTTCTATGTCTTTTTTAGTATTTTTATCAGTGATGCCATTCTTTTTGTCAGAATGAATCACAATTTTCATCGATGCTTTCTCACTATCTTGATGGAATTCTTTAGACATTTTGTCATTTGTGTCTAATGATTTAAGTCCATTCATAGTGATATCACTATCGAATTTTGGGGAGCTTATCAATAGTGGTGTGATAATTACGCCAAGAATGATAAGCCATGAAATAATGCTTAACCATTTGTGCTCAGCGATAAATTTGCCTAATTTGTATAAAAGTTTTGCCAAGACATTTCCTCCTATTTGTTTTTTTATTAGTAAACTTATGTCGTACATATGAAGTTAAGCTCAATTTAATTGAGTGAAATCTATGGTGTGTAAAAGTTACATTTATCAATTTAACAAGATTCAACTATATGAAACACCATTAATTTTTTTAAGGCGTTGAAAAATGAAACAGATTGCAAAAATTGTTGGAAAATTAATTGATAATGTTAGCTGTAACGTTGTTGTTCTCATTGAATAGGGAATTAATTATAGAGCTTGTTGTACCTTATTCCCTTAATTTATATAAATAATTAGTGAAATAGGATGTTTTTGAATATAACTGTTGAAAATTGGGATAGGGATGTACTTGTTTACCATTATATTTTGAATAAGATCATAAAATATTAAAAAAAGTGGGGAGAATCATTCATTCTCCACCACTTTCAAGATATTTAATATATATTAATGAAATCATAGGGGTAATTAAAAATTATCTACTATTATTGAGCAATTGCTTTTAACGAAACATCAATATTTCCACGTGTTGCTTTAGAATATGGGCAGAATTGATGAGCTTGTTCAACATATTGTTCTGCTTCTTCTTGAGATACATTCTCTAAAGTAACTTGAATGTCTGCAGCTAATTTAAAACCGTTATCCGTAGAATCTTTAACTAATTCAATCGTTATTTCTACTTCAGGATTTGCATCGTTGACTTTGTTACGAGATAGAATTAAAGACAAAGCACTGTTAAAACAAGCACTATATCCTGCAGCGAATAATTGTTCAGGGTTAGTGTCGTTACCGCCTTGACCACCCATTTCTTTAGGCGTCGCTAAATTTTGTACGAAAGTATTGTCCGGGCTAAATACACGACCATCTCGACCACCATTACTAATAATAGTAGTAGAATAAATTGACTCTGCCATCTGAAAAACTCCTTTTAAATTTAATTAAGTTAAATTATATACAAAAACCAATTAATTTAGCTTGGTTGAATTATAAAGCTATATACATAGAAATACAACGTATTTGTTTGATAAAATTTATAAGGATATCAAATATCTTCTATTTAAAATGTAAAGTGTAATTTTATAGGAGTTTGTTATATAATAAAAACAAATTTAAAATTGCTAATCGGCTAAAGGAGATTGAAAACATGAAAGATAAACAAACAAATAAAGTCAGCATATTTTTGAAACTATCTTGTTCAGCGCTTTTAATTAGTGGCTCAATGATTGGATATGGTTTTACAAATAATATGAAAGTCCAAGCAAAGGATTCATCATCTTATAGCACACTTGAATCGAAAGAAGAAAGTTTGCAAGGTCAAATCAAAAAAGCTAAACATGACATTAAACAACTCAGCCATTTGAATGAAGAAAAACAGCAAGATTATCTAGAACAATTGGATGACGTGACTGATAATACTAATTTGGACAAAATTATTAAAAAGGCTAAGCAAGAAGATAATAAATTTAAATCATTAAAGAAACAAAATGAAAAGAATACTGATAATGAAAAGGCAAATCAACAAGTCAATCGTAATAGTAATAGTGATGACAATAAAGATGTGACGGAAGATTTAGACAAAATGTTAAAGGATTTAGACATTTCATCCTCAAAGGTTGATAATAGTCAACTAAATGAAGACGATTCCTATTCCGATAATGATAAAGATGTGACTGCGGAACAAAATAAACAACGTAGTAAAGTGAATTCAGATGATAAAAAGAGCAATGTCATCGAGGATTTAGATAAAATTAAACAAGATACAACGTTAGATGAAGAAAAAGGTAACAACAATAACCAACACGAAAAAGTTGAACCATCAAACAATTCTAAGAAAGCACAATCCAATCATAAAGAACAAACGAAGCGTAATTTGCAAAAACAAAATAATATTGAAGATAAAGAAAATCAAACATCATCCCAAGTTCAACAATTAATCAAAGATACAAATTCACAAAGTACTAATAATAAAGCTAAAGATAAAGTGAATGATGTTACTAAAAAGTTAGAAGGCAGCGACAAAATTGATCATGATATTTCTAAAAAATTAGCTGAAAGTCATGCAAATAATGATCAATATTTGAAAAATAAACAAGATGCTTTAAAGCAATTAGAAAATGATGTGAATCAACAAAGTGAATTATCTTCTCAAAGTAAAAAAGAATTGAAACGAGATATTCGTCAAACTCAAAATCGTACAAATCAACAACGTGATTTAATACTTGATGAGCTCAACAACTCTAAAGACAAAAATAAATCAGTTAAAGCGATATTAAATAACGTTATGAGCCAAAATGAAGCGGATCAAGCTCTGAAAAAAATACAAACCAAAGGTCAATCAGATGAACAAATCGCTAATCAAATTGCAAAACAATTTGATAACTTATCACATACTTCATCAGATAATATTTTAAAATCAATGCTAGATCAATCTAAAGATAAGCAACAATTGATTAAACAATTACTTTCTACCCGATTAGATGACAAAGAAGCAGAACGTATCTCCAATCAATTAGCAAATGGAAATTTAAATAATCAACAAATTGTAGATCAGTTAAAACAGCAAATTGATAAACAAGGGAACGTCACTGCAGATGATATTTTAAATGATGTATTAAATAATGCTAAAGATAAAAGACAAGCTATTGAAACGATATTAGCCACTCGTATCGAACAAGGAAAAGCCAAAGTATTGGCAGATATCATTAATCGTATTCAAACTGATAAAGCGAGTACGTTAGACTTAATTAAATCTGCAATCAATGGTAAAGCAAATGACTTATTACAATTACAACATAAAGTTGATAGTGCTAAGAAAGATTTAGATTATATTATATCTCCTATTAAAGATAGACCGAGTATCTTTGATAGAATCAATCAACATTCGAATAATAATAATTCAAGATTATTGGATCAATTAAATTCGGGACGTAGCTTATTGGATGGAATTGAAGATATACCAACACCAACGCCAGAAAAGGGATTGACACTAGGTTCTGGAGATGGTCTGTTAGAAGGGTTATTTAATGATGACGGTAATCTATCATTACCAGAAGCAGGACAAACAATTAAACAACACTGGATGCCAATTTCAATTGTTGTTGCATTATTCGGGGCAAGTCTTATTTGGATTAGCAGACATAAACGAAAACATCATCAACAGTAACATCAAAATAAAAATGGACGAGGCAAATTTAGTATTGTCTCGTCCATTATTTATAGTTTGAAATTATTTACCAGTAATATAATCAAGTTGTGAAGCGTCACTCGCATCAATTGTTCTATATGAAATGACTCCTAATCCTTTAACATTAGATTCTGAAATAATAATTGAACCATCTGAATTAACTTTTTCTACAAAAGCTACATGGCCATATTGCGTGTCTGCACCTAATTGACCAGCTTCAAAAACAACAGCAGTGTGCTTTTTAGGTGTTGATGATACATGATAGCCTTCTTTTTCTGCACGGTTATTCCAATTATGAGCATCTCCCATATTACTGTGGATATATTCATTAAATTGTTTCATACGTTGGTCAACATACCAAGTACACTGACCTTGAGGATAGCCAGCGCTACCTTGACTTTCTTCGAATGGTTTGAAACTGGATTGTGATTGATCGTCATTTTTAATAGAATGGTTATATTTATCTAAACTTGGCATTTTTTTCTTATCAAAATCAGTTAAATGATAATGTTTAATAATACTATTTAATTTTTTAGCATAATTTGGATCAGTGGCATACGTACGTGATAAGTGTGACGTTGCTGACTGATATGTAGATGCCTTACTTTTCCATGTTGGTTGATAAATTGTTGGATTACCATCGATACCATCTTTAATTAAAGTAGCGTAATCTTCTAATGAAGCTTTGGTATTAGGATATTTACGGAATCCAGCTGTTATATTATACATACTATTTGAGCTATCTGCTTCTAATGTGTTAAATGAAACAGATTGCCCATGATAATCGCCTTTAATTCCAAATAAATTGAAGTTAGGTTTTTGGGCAAGCGCACTGTTACCTGAGTCAGATTCTAGGATTGCTTGTGCCATCATAACCGAAGCATAAATATCTTCTTTTTGGCCTATTTGATGTGCGTCTTTGGCGATAGATTTTATAAAGTCTCTTGTGTTTTTACTATCTACAACATTGATATCCCCATCTGTTAAATGACCATCTTGTAATGTTGGTAATTGCTGGAATAGACTAGTTGAACGTGTATTAGACTTTTTAAAATCACTTTCAAATGATTGTGCTGGTTTCGTTTTGTGTTTTAATTCGTCAGGTGTTGGTAATTGAGGATTCTTGATATCTTGTTGTGTATCGTCTTTTTGTTGTTCTTCTGAATGATTCTCATCGCGAGTTTCTTTCTTTTTAGAAGATTGATATTGGTTTTGTGTCTTCGTTGCATCTTCACTATATTCATCTAAAATAGAATCAATCGCAGAATCTGAGATACTTTGATTTGATGAATCAGTATTATCGTCATTTTTAGTATTAGATTGACTTGAATGGCTCGTGTTTGAGCTTTGAGATGCATCATCATTTGTTTCTTGTGTTGCATTATCAGAATCATTGTTATCATGATTTGTTTTATCATCATTTGATGTAGTTTGATCGTTTTGATTATTATCATCTTGTTCTAAATTACTTCTAGATGAATCGTTATCTAAATTGCTTTTACTCTCGTCACTCGTTGCATCATCATTGCCATACTGGTGACTTTCGGAACTTTGATTATCTTTCTCTTCATCGCGAGTTGGTTGTTCATAGTCTGAAATATCAGTGTCAAAATGAAATAGATTTTGAATTAATGTCGTTAAACTAAAACTATTGTCATATTTATCTGGTGACCACAAACGATTGAAATCAGATTGTGAAGAAGATAATCCATCATAAAATTGATTGATAACATTAGTTGGCTGATGGGATTTTTTATAATTATCATCAGTGACAGATGTTTGTGTAGAATGATGTGATGAATGATTCTCTTCTTTTGATTGATTATTTTTAGAATCATGACGTGAAGATTTATTTTTAGCTTCTTTATCACTTTGAGAGGTATCATGATCTTTGTCTTTATCTTCTTCGTCATTATTATCATTTGTTGATGAAGTAACTTGACCACTCTTTTTATCAGCATTACTTTGAGATTGAGTGCGTTGTGAAGATGATGAATGTGTAGGTGTTTGATCATCTTCAGCATGGGCTATGGGTGCTGTTGTTAGAGATGGCACGATTAAAGTAGTTGAAAGTAAATAAATTAAGAATTTGTCTTTAGACATCTATATTAAGCTCCCTTGAAAATTTAAATATTATTGTGATATATACCTTGAATTTGGTATAATTTAATTTATGGCATTTATAGTTGATACGTATCAACGAAATATAATAACCTAACAAAATGTATTATACTAACCTTTATAAGAAAAATAAATTGTTTTTAGAAAAATGTAAAATAACATTTGATAAAATGAGTATAAAGACTGTGACAAAATAGGTAGAAAAGTTAATAAATTGTTTTTAGGAGTGTGACAATGAAGAACGCACTGAAACTGTTTAAAACGGATTTAAAGAAAATTGCTAAGACTCCAGCAGTTTGGGTGATTTTAGCTGGTTTAGCTATATTACCTTCATTTTATGCTTGGTTTAACTTGTGGGCAATGTGGGATCCGTATGGTAATACTGGACATATTAAAGTGGCAATTGTTAATGAAGATAAAGGTGACAAAGTAAGAGGAAAAGAAATTAACGTCGGTAACAAAATGGTACAAACCCTTAAGAAAAATGATAGCTTTGATTGGCAATTTGTAAGTCGAGAAAAAGCTGATCATGAAATAAAAATGGGGAAATACTATGCAGGCATATACATACCAAGTAAGTTTACACACCAAATTACAGGTACTTTAAGAAAGCATCCTGAAAAGGCGGATGTTGATTTCAAAGTTAATCAAAAAATTAATGCTGTAGCTGCAAAACTAACAGATACAGGTTCTTCGATGGTAGTAGAAAAAGCCAATGAACAATTTAACCAAACTGTGACCAAAGCGTTACTTGCAGAAGCAAATAAAGTAGGATTGAAAATTGAAGACGAAGTACCTACAATTAATAAAATTAAAAATGCAGTGTACGCAGCTAATAAATCATTACCAGAAATAAATAAATTTAAAGATAAAATTATCTACTTAAATGACCATCAGGATGACCTTGATCAATATGCGAATCAATTTAGAAATCTTGGTAATTATAAAGGTGATATTTTAGATGCACAAGAAAAACTCAATCAAGTCAATGCATCAATTCCTGCATTAAACGAAAGGGCAAAATTAATTTTAGCTTTAAATAATTATATGCCTAATATTGAACGCGTCTTGAATGTTGCAGCGAATGATGTACCAGCACAATTCCCTAAAATAAATAAAGGGGTATCTATTGCAGGACAAGGTATTGATGAAGCAAACGATCAATTGACTGATGCTAAAGGATTTTTAACTCAAGTTCAAAATAGAGTTGGTGATTACCAAGACGCAGCTGGACGAGCACAAAATGCTAATAATAATGTGAACCAAGACTTACGACAACAAACTAATACAAGTCAACAGAGTGCACATGGTAAACAGCATGATGAAGGACATAGTTATAATTCAAATATTAAAACGAAATCATTGAGTACATCTGGTAATAATGAAAATAGTAATTCTAATGAGTTTGTTACTTCAAATGATGTGAAATCAATGAATACTGCATTGACTGAATCGTTATTATCACTATCCAATATGAGTGATGTACAAGCAAACGCATCACAAAAAGATATGGATGCGCTGAAAAATGTATCTTATGGTATTTTGTCATCAGATAAGCCATCTGAGTTTAAAGAACCATTAGATAATATTAAATCAAGATTAGAAAATGCTACAAAATATAATCAACAATTTATCAATATCTTATCAGAACTTGAGAAAAATGAAGATGTTGATTTGTCTAAAGAAATTAAACAAATTAAATCTGCAAACAATCAATTGAACAAACAATTAAGAACTACAAATCAATTAATCGATGCATTATCAAATGGAAGTTCTGGTAAAGCAGAAGCGGTTAATGTATTAAAAAATATCAAAGATACAAATAGTGCATTAAGTCAATTCCGTACGTATATTAAGAAAGAATTAAATCAAAACTTATTAAACATCTCAAATGACATTACTTCACAATTATCTGAAGGACAACAAACATTATCAAATGTACAATCTAAATTAAATTCAATTAACCAAGTGATCAATTCAGGTCAAAGTATTTTAGATAGCGGCCAAAAACGAATTGAGCGTATTCAAACAGTATTGCCTAGCATTGAACAAGCATATATTAATGCAATGAAAACAGCGCAAGCGTATTTCCCAACTGTGAAAAAAGATGTTGGTAAGGCTGCAGACTTTGTGAGAAATGACTTGCCTGGATTAGAACAACGCTTAGCTAATGCAACACAATCAGTAAATGATAATTTACCATCATTGTTCAGTAGGTATGATAATGCAGTTAATCTACTAGATAAAAATCAACCTAGAGCTAAAGAAGCATTGTCTAACTTAGCTGACTTCTCTGAAAATAAATTACCAGGCGTTGAAAAAGACTTGAAAAAAGCAAATAAAATTTTCAAGCAATTGGATAAAGATGACGCTGTTGATAATTTAATCGATACTCTAAAAAATGATTTGAAAAAACAAGCTGATGTCATTGCTCATCCAATTAATAAAAAGACAACAGATGTCTTCCCAGTTAAAGATTATGGATCAGGAATGACGCCATTCTACACTGCATTATCTATATGGGTAGGTGGGTTATTGATGGTGAGTTTATTATCAGTAGACAATAAACATGAATCATTGAAACCGATACTCACACCACGCGAAATTTTCATGGGCAAAGCAGGCTTTTTCTTCTTATTAGGTATTGTTCAATCATTAATTGTATCTATAGGAGATTTGGTAATATTAAAAGCAGCTGTTGAATCACCATTATTATTCGTAACGATAGCAGTGTTCTGCTCGTTAGTATTTAACTCAATTATCTATACATGTGTATCGTTATTAGGAAATCCAGGTAAAGCAATTGCCATTATTTTCTTAGTATTACAAATTGCAGGCGGTGGCGGAACGTTCCCAATTCAAACAACGCCTAAATTCTTCCAAACGATATCACCGTACTTGCCATTTACTTACGCTATTGACGCTTTACGTGAAACAGTAGGAGGTATTGTGCCTGAAATTTTAATTACAAAAGTGATTATTTTAGCAGCATTTGGATTAGCGTTTATAATTATAGGTGTAGTACTTAAACCGATTACTGATCCTCTAATGAGAAAAGTCTCAGCTAAAGTTGATGAAAGTAATGTAACCGAATAATAACAATTAGATTCTAGCACTTAAGACAGTTAATTAATGTCTTGGTGCTAGAATTTTTTTTGTGATTTTCTTAAGAGAAGTTACTTGCACACAAAATCATTTTTAAATAATATTATAATATATTAATATAATTCATTGATATGAAGATAATAAGTGATGATTTTGATGAAATAGTTAGCGCTAAGTGGAAAGATTGAATTGAGATTTAATTAAAATCAAAACAAAAAAGGATTAGACATTCAGCTCATTGAGCCTGTGTGAGAATGACCTAACCCTATTTCTTATTTTATTCTGATTTGTTCTGTTTATTTGAATTACTACTGTTATTCTGCGATGAGTGATTCGCATTTTGGTTAGTAGTTTGTCCATTGTTAGCTTTAGGAGTTTCTGTACTCGTATTAGATTGATTTTGTTTCTTAGATGCTGATGGTTGTTGTGAACGAGTTGGTTGATTACTACTACGTTGTGAAGATTGTGCAGGTTGTGTTGATTGATTTTGAGACGTTTGATTATTATTTTTATTTGATTTTTGAATCGTTTGTTGACTAGCTGAACTATTAGAGCGTGTATTACTTGGTTGTTGAGACGATGAAGGCTCAGTTTGAACAGGCTCCTGCTGTTTAGTAGTTGTTTGTTTTTTATCTTTAGAGTCTTTCTTTTTATCTTTGTATTCAGTTTGATGATTTGTTTTGTGATGTGATGATTTATTTTGATGAGTTAAAGCTGCGAAAACAGAAAATCCTAATGCTATTACAAGTGCTAAAACGACAATACTTGCTAATATTTTTTTCAAAAGCATATCCTCCATTAACTTCGATGATAATTAATTATATTATAATCAATTTTCTGAATAAGAACATATCATTTAATTATATTTTTAATGAAGAATGTTAATTGACTTCAAATATGATAGGAAAGAAAGTGAAATTTATGGCTGTATTAACTAACGAAGAAAAAGTAAAAATTTTATCAGATATTGTATCTATTCCTACAGTTAATGATAATGAATTAGAGGTAGCGTTGTATTTACAGCAATGTCTTAACAAATATAATATTGAATCTGAAATAGACAGAGTATCAGATAAACGTGCAAATCTTATTGCAACAATTGGCTCAGGAAAGCCAGTAATTGCAGTTTCAGGGCACATGGATGTTGTACATGAAGGAAATCATGAGGAATGGACATCGCCTCCGTTTGAGTTAACAGAACGAGATGGCTATTTATACGGCAGAGGTGCTGCTGATATGAAGTCAGGGCTAGCAGCATTAGTGATAGCAATGATAGAAATTAAAGAAAGTGGCCAATTACCTAAAGGAACAATTAAATTATTAGCAACTGCTGGAGAAGAAATGGAACAAGCTGGATCAGAGCAATTATATCGTAAAGGTTATATGGATGACGTAGATGCACTTGTGATAGCCGAGCCATCATATCCTAGTATTGTATATGCACATAAGGGTTCTATGGATATTAGAATTACATCTAAAGGTCGTTCAAGCCATAGCTCAACACCGTTTATGGGAGAAAATGCGATCACACCACTGATTGAATTTATTCAAAATATTAATAAAGAATACGAAGAAATCACTCAAAATATAAAAGGGACAGCATTAAACTATGGTAATATGGTCGACCAAATGGCTAGTCAGTTACCTAGTTATGTTAGTAAAGAAGAAGTGCAAACTAGAATACAAGGTCTTGTTATGACAAATAGCATCATTAAAGGTGGCACTCAAGTAAATTCAGTTCCAGATTATGCAACTGCTGAATATAATATTAGAACGATTCCTGAATACAATAATGAAAAAGTTAAAGCTTTATTTGAAAAATATATCAACATGGCAAATGATAAAGGAGCAAAATTAACGCACGACATATATTTAGATTTGGATCCTGTAGTGACTACTGGAGACAATCGCTTGTTTAAATTAGGACATCAGTTAGCGACAAATTACTTCAATCAATCTGAATTAGTGATTACACCAACTGTTGCAGTTACAGATGCATCTAATTTATTAAAAGGTAAAACAGATGCTTTTCCATTTTTAATGATTGGACCAGGAAAAGGACCTCATCAAATCGACGAGTGTGTGAATAAAGCGGATTATTTAAAATTCATAGACTATTATATCCAACTGCTAACTACATATTTAGAAGAATGTTAAAAATTAATTATGTTTACAAGTGTTTTATGTTCATCAACAATTTGAATATTACAAATATGTAATAACAATTGCTTTTAATTGTATGTCTTTGACCGATAGCGTATAATTTAGAAGTCTCATTGAGAGAAATAGTAACAGATAAAGAAAGTGAGGTACTCTCATGAATAAAAAGACTAAAACAATTATTGCGTCTACATTAGCTTTTGGAACATTATTAAGTGCATCAGCGAGTGCGACGCCAGTTATAAATACTACTGCTCATGCAGCAACTACACAACAACATAATGCATATTATACTTATAAAGGTGACGCATGCTACGATGCAAAATTCGTATTAGATAAAAACTTCAAAAATGCTATCAAAGCTCAAAACGTAACATTTAATGGTATAAAAATTGCATCAACAAATTCAACAAAAAATATTGTTAAATCAGATCAATTATTCCGCCAATATGATAAAAAAACTAAAAAGGCTTCACTAGTTGATATTCCATTGAAAAAACAATTGAAGCTAACTGATTTACAAAAATCATATGGTAAAGATTTGAAAAAAGTAAATAATGGTAAAAATAATAATACTGGTATCTATTATTACCAACCTAATAAAAAAGGTGAAACAGTATGGTTTGACTCTTCTAAAGGTAAAATTGACCGTATAGTAATTGGTTATGAAAAAACTAAAGTAGCTGTAAAAGAAGATAAAGCTATCAAAAAAATTAAATAAAATAAGATTTTTTACAGACATCATATATTAAATGACGTCTGTTTTTTATTGTAAATATATATGATAGATTAAACCTAATATTAAAAAATGAAGGTGTTACTGTGGTTTATAATAAATTTTTAGAAATGATAGAACAGAATGACTATATTACAATTTATTCATATTTTACAAAAGAATTGAAAAAGAAGATTTCTAAAAGAGAATTAAAAAAAGTAATGAATTCATATCTTTTATTTGCTAGTAACCATGACTGTTATGTAGCATTCGGTGATAGTGAAAATGGTGAGAATGTTTGGCTAGATAAAATTGGAAATTATGGGATTTTGATACAGATCACTAAAGGGGAAATATCTGGATTAATATTTAAATCACTATATTATTTTAAAGAAAAAATTTCACAATTAAAATATCAGCTTCCATTTCTTGACGAATGGTTTGTATATTGGGGTGGAGATAATGAGTTATACAATTATCATTATCCATTTGAAACCCAAAGATATGCTTATGATTTTATAAAAGTAGATAAGGCATCAGGTGTGAGTTATGCTAATTTTGGTAAACAATGTTCAGATTATTATGCATTTAATTCTGAGGTATGTGCCCCTTTAAATGGTATTGTGGTGGATACTAAAAGTAACATTAAAGATAATAAATTAGGTAAAACAAATAAAAAGAATCCATTAGGTAATTACGTAATAATAAAACATAATGAAAATGAGTATAGTATAATAGGTCATTTAAAAAAGAATTCTATTGAAGTTAATATAGGTGATGAAATAACAGAAAAGCAGATAGTAGGTCGTTGTGGTAATTCAGGTAATTCCTCAGAACCACATATTCATTTTCAAATTAGTAATAAACCGAATTTATACTCAGGCCAGTCATTAAAAATTAACTTTGAAAATAAACAAGAGCCAATAAAAGGAGAAACTGTACGCCGTTAAAGGAAAGAAATTAGTATTTATTAATAAGCCTTTTTTTATTATTTTTCGCAAAAAATATTTAACGTATTTTATGAAATTCGCATTTACTTTTTTGAAAAATATAAATATTATTGGGGGAGTATATAAATTTTGTGAATAAATGGAGGAGTTCTATGAATAAATTTTCAAAAATCGTTATTTCATGCATCTCATTATTAACATTAAGCAGTTCTACTTATAGTGTGAATGCTAATGCTAAGAACGAAGAGTCATCAACTAAAAGTAAAATAGAAATTACAGAAAACCATAAAGCATTCCAAGCATTAAAGGTATTACCTAATGATAAAAATGCGAAAAAACAATATAAGCATTACAAAACTGTAGAGGTGAAAACTGATCAACTAGGTTATACACATTACACTTTACAGCCAAAGTTTAAAAATACATACGTGCCTGATAGAGAAGTTAAAATACATACAGATCCAAAAGGGAAAGTAGTACTTATCAATGGAAATACGAGTGGTGGTGAAATTAAGCCAATTAATAGTATTGAAATTAATAAAAACGAAGCTCTAAATAAAGCATTCGAATCTATTTCTATGTCATCAAATAAAGCTAAAAACTTTAAAGATAATGTTGTTAAAGAGAATAATATTCAAATTAGTGGTCAACATAATAAATATGTTTATAATATTGAAATCGTAACAACATACCCTAAAATATCTCATTGGACTATACAAGTAGATGCTCAAACAGGTGAGGTCGTTGATAAATTGAATAATATGCAACATGCTGCTACTAAAGGTACAGGCAAAAGTGTACTGAATAAAAATAAAAAAATTAATATCAATAGTCAGAAAAAAGGATATGCACTGCAAGATGTGACACATCAAGGGAAAATTTCAGCTTATGACTATAATGATAAATCAGGTAATTCGAAACTAATGACTGATAAAGATAAAAACTTTGTAAGTCAGTCCCAACGAGCTGGTGTAGACGCTAATGACTATGCTAAAGACGTTTACGAGTATTATAAAAATAAATTTGGGCGAGAATCTTATGATGATAAAGGAAGTACTATCGATTCACTGACACATGTTAACCAATTTGAGAATGAAGACAATCGAAATAATGCTGCATGGATTGGTGACAAAATGATTTATGGAGATGGCGATAATGAAAATTATATACCATTCTCTGGTGCTAAAGATGTTGTTGCACATGAAATTACACATGGAATCACCCAAGAAACAGCGGATTTAGTATATGAAAATCAACCGGGAGCCTTAAATGAAAGTATTTCTGATACCTTTGCATACTTTATTGATAGTAATAACTTTTTAATAGGTGAAGATATATACACACCTAATGTTAAAGGCGATGCACTTAGAAGTATGTCTAAACCTGAACAATATGATCAACCATCTAATATGAAACATTATTCAAAAACTCAAGAAGATAATGGCGGAGTACATACCAATTCTGGTATACCTAACAAAGCTGCGTACTTAACTATCAAACGTATTGGTAAAGATAAAGCAGAACAAATTTATTATCGAACATTAACACAATATCTTTCTTCAAATTCTGATTTTGAAGATGCAAAGAAATCATTACATCAAGCAGCACTTGATTTATATGATAAATCCACTGCAGACAAAGTAAATCAATCATGGGAAGATGTCGGCGTTGAATAATATTTATATAGTTAAAAGCTTTTCATTGTGAATGAGACAATGAAAGGCTTTTTTAATATACGTCACACTTAGGTTTGTCTTACGGTAGACATCGAGTAGTCTTAATTTCAAAGTAAAAACAAGAAGATATAAATAACTAGATTAACTTGCTTGAAATGTAGAAAATTATTTTTGAAAAATAATAATATGATTGTTGCTTAGTCTTTTTCTTTTAAAATGTTTCATGAGAAACATCATGAAATAGTTTTATATTACAAAAACATATATACATAGAAAACGTATTTTGTTTCCGTTTAGATAGCAACTAATCAGAATAACAAAGGGAAAAGCACTTTTCAATTTATGCATAAATAATCATTATATTGAATCTATATTAATTTTATTGTAATATGTTATCAAGGAGTTGATGACATGAGAGAATTTAACTTTGAAGGTAAATGTTTTTTAAAATCGACTGATTATACTAAAGAAGAATTGAATTATATTATTGAAAAAGCACGACAATTAAAAGATGAAAAGAAAAATAATCAATCACATCAATTACTTCCAAATAAAAATATAGCTATTATTTTTGAAAAACCATCAACACGTACTCGAGCTGCTTTCAGTGTAGCGGCACATGATTTAGGAATGAATGTTGATTATTTTGGTCAAAATGAAATTCATTTAGGTAAAAAAGAATCTATTTATGATACTGCTAAAGTATTGGGAAGTATGTATGATGGCATTGAATTTAGAGGGCATGAACATGATGATGTGGAAACATTAGCAAGATATGCAAATGTACCAGTTTGGAATGGGTTAACGAATGAATGGCATCCTACTCAAATGTTAGCTGACTTCATGACTTTAAAAGAGGAATGGGGTACATTGGAAGGAAAAACGTTGACTTTTATGGGTGACGCTCAAAATAATGTTGCTAGTGATTTATTAGTTACAGGCGCTTTATTAGGTGTCAATATAAACATTGTTGCACCTAAGTCACGATTACCACAAGAAAAAGTAGTAACTATGGCTAAAGAATACGCACAACAAACTGGGGCGACAATACAATTAAGTAGTGAAATAGATAATACAATATATCAAACAGATGCTCTATATACTGATGTTTGGTTTTCAATGGGAGAACCTGAAAATGTTATAGAAGAACGTGTAGCAATGTTAAAACCTTATCAAGTGAACATGTCAATAATTAAAAAAGTTCAAAATCCGAATGTAAAAGTACTACATTGTTTGCCAGCTTTCCATAATACACAAACTAAAGTAGGTAACGAAGTTTATCAGAAATATGGACTCTCTGAAATGGAGATTACTGATGAAGTATTTAATAGTTCGTATTCTATTATTTTTAAGCAAGCAGAGAATCGTTTACATTCAATTAAAGCAATAATGGCATTAACTTTAGGAGGATTAAAATAAATTATTAAAAAGAGGTGATATATATGATTATAGAAGTCTCTAAAGAATTAAAATCGTTTCTTTATCAAAAATATGAAATAGAGATAGGTGAAATTGCAAGTAAACAAATTATTGATCATTTATATCCTATGATTAAAGATGAAATACATGAAGATATTAAATCAGAAATACAGGAACAGACTATTAATCATGTTATTGAAAAATTAGAAGAAGAAAAAATGGTTCAGTATCAATAAAAACAATCCTCTTGAATAATGATCTAAATTTCATTATTCAAGAGGATTTCTATACAAGTAAGTTGTTATATGAAGTTAATGCTTAATTATTTATTTTGTGAAGCAAATGCTTTTGCAATATCGCTTAATTTAGTTGGTGCATCTTCAACAGCCATTTTGACTTCGACGAAATGCATACGATCATTATTAGCGTTTATGTTTTCAAAAGCATCTTTAAGTTCATGGGATGTGTTGACATCATGAACTGCAACATTGTCGCCACCAAACACAGCAGGTAACGCTTTATAATCCCACATATGAATATCATTATAAGGTTCTTTCATACCATGGATTAATCTTTCAACCGTATAACCATCGTTATTAATAACAAATATAACAGGTTTCAATTGCTGTCTAATCATAGTAGATAATGATTGGACAGTTAATTGTAATGAGCCATCTCCGATTAATAAAATATTTCTTCTGTTAGGCGCAGCAATTTGAGTGCCTAGTGTGGCAGGTAATGTATAACCAATTGAGCCCCATAAAGGTTGACCTATAAATGTATTATCTTTATATAAAGATAAGTCATATGCACCGAAGAATGACGTTCCTTGATCAGCTATTAAAATATCATCAAGTTGTATGAATTCTTGCATCATCTTGAAATAAGTTGCTTGTGTTAAAGGTTGATCATCTAATATATAATCGTTATTTTCTTCTCTAACATATGAAGGGAATTCAGATGTATTTTTATATGAAATATTCATTAACCCTTTTAATAAGTTAGGTAAAGCAATATCGTTTGAAATAGTTTCATTCATTTTAAAATAGTTGTGATTTAACATAACGACATCATCTATATCGAATTCATATGAGAAACCTGCTGTTGCAGAGTCAGTTAATTTAGCACCAATATTTAAGATGGCATCACTATGGTTAACATAGTTTTTAACATTTTCTTCAGCAATACTACCATCAAAGATTCCAAGATAGTGTTCATTTTCCTCATTAAAGGCACCTTTACCTAAAGAAAGTTGTGCTACTGGGATATTTGTTTGATTAACAAATCGTTCTAGCTCTGAATGTAAGCCAAAACTATTAATTTCATGGCCTGCAATAATAACAGGTTGATTAGCAGCATTCAATTTATCTTCAATCATTTTGATATAGCTAGAAATATCATGTTCTGTTGGTTGTTTAGGTTGGAACGTTGAAGTCACATCTATTTCAGTCATAGCTACATCAATAGGCAAATGGATATGAACTGGGCGACGTTCATTTATAGCTTCTTGAATTAGTCTTGGAATTTCTGTCGTTGCATTGTCAGGTGTAATGTATCCTTGAGCTGTAGTAATGGGTTCAAACATTTTTCTGTAATCATCAAATTTACCTTCACCTAATGAGTGGTGAACATATTTACCAGCAGATTCAACCGCTCGAGTAGGTGCCCCAGTAATTGCAATAACAGGTACGCGTTCGGCATAAGAACCTGCAATACCGTTGACAGCACTTAATTCACCTACACCAAAAGTAGTGACTAATGCACCTAAACCATTGATTCGTGAATAACCATCTGCAGCATAGCTAGCGTTTAATTCATTCGTATTGCCAATCCACTCTACGTGTTCATGTGAAATTATATCGTCTAAAAAGGCTAAGTTAAAATCGCCAGGGACACCGAATATTTTATCTACTCCTGCAGCGTGTACTGCATCCATCAAATATTGTCCTACACGTTGTTTCATAACTCATTCCACCTTCGTTTATGTATTTGTATATTACATTTAAAAGATAACTTTTTAAGATTATAAAGTCAACTAACTTGACCTTTCTAGTTATAAGTATAAACATGACGAAATACTGAATTTTTATTATAATAAGTTTTAAACATAAGAAAAGGAAAGAAAGCAAATGTCGACAAATAAAAATGATTATGAACATATGTTGTTTTACTTCGCATATAAAACCTTTGTTACAACTGCCGACGACATTATTGAACAATATGGCATGAGTCGTCAGCATCACCGGTTTTTATTTTTTATCAATAAATTACCAGGTATTACTATTAAAGAGTTATTACAAACTTTGGAAATCTCAAAACAAGGTTCACATGCTACATTAAGAACTTTAAAAGAAAAGGGACTTATCATAGAGAAAACGTCCGACAAAGATCGTCGAGTAAAACAATTATATTCAACTGACAGTGGGAACGCGTTAATCAATGAACTTAATTATGCTCAAGATCACTTATTACAAACAATCCAACAAAAAGTAGGTCATAATTGGTACGATATTATGGAAGAACTAGCAATTCAAAGAGATGGTTTTAAACATATAGAACATTTAAAAGGACAAGAGTAATAAAAGATATTTTATAAACATATATCGTTTTATATCTAATTAAAAAGTTCTCCTGAAACAGTTGTCATTCATACTCATTCTGTATATTTGTGTTAAGTATATTAAATTTAATTTATGTTTTTTCAATCCTATTAGATTAAGGTTTTTAAAATTATTGGAAAAAAGTGTATAATTATGTCATAAGAATTTCAAAGCGATAATTGAAATGAATAAATTGAAAAGGAGTTTTGATGATGAAAAAATTAGCTATACTTTTAACTTTAGTTGGTGCAGGTTACTATGCTTTTAAAAGATATCAAAACCATGTAAACCAAGCGCCAAATATTGAATATTAATTTAGATATTTAATATAACTGTATACATGAAATTAATCCGAGATGAGGTATTACTCATCCCGGATTTTTTTAAAATCATTTTTTAAAATCATTATTTGACGTCATTAGCGAAAAAATCGAATATGTTTTTAGCACTATCAGTATTTTCTTTATTACCTGTGAATTTTTTAGAACCAGGACCATATGCATAAGTATTAACATCTTCACCAGTATGACCATATGTTGTCCAACCAGTATGAGATTCATCATTAATTGGTTTTTGGATTGCATCTTGAAGATGTGTTGTTTGTTCTTCTACTTTAGGATCTTCGTCATCTTTACTTTTTTTAGTTAATTTTTTAAGCTTTTTAGCTTCTTTTTTAACTTTATCCATTTGTTCTTTAGGGAAATCAATGCCATAGCCTTCTTTAATAACTTTTTCAGGATCTTTTCCTGATGCGATTTCTTTAGTCATATATGAGCCAGAATGTTTCATTTGATGTATGGCTTGAGGATTCCATTTATAATCTTTGCCTTTTGCAATTGTCATACCACCAGTAGAATGGTCAGCTGTAGCCACAACTAGTGTATCTTTATGATTTTTCGCATAATCAATAGCATTTGAAAATGCTTTATCAAAGCCTTGCATTTCAGACATGACACCTGTTACATCATTTGGGTGTGCAGATTTATCAATAGAAGCACCTTCTACCATTAGGAAGAATCCTTTATCATTTTTTTCAAGTTTACTTAAAGCACTTTTTTCCATATCAACTAATAATGGGTTACTATTTGGCGCATCAATTTGAAGCGGCATATCTTCTTCTGAGAACAATCCTAATACTTGTTTTTTGCTAGATTGATTAAGCTCATTTTTGTTAGATACTACATCGTAGCCATCTTTTTTAAATTTTTCATCAAGATTGCCGTTCTCTTTGCCAAAGTATTTAGAGCCACCACCTAAAAGTACATCTACCTTATGTTTGCCATTAATTTTATCTTTATAAAATTGTTTAGCAATCTCGTCTTTTTTATCTCTTGAATCTACATGAGAAGCATAGGCAGCTGGTGTTGCGTCAGTGAGTTCAGCAGTTGATACTAATCCAGTTGATTTGCCTTTTTCTTTAGCGTCTTCTAAAACTGTTTTAACTTTTTTCTTATTTTCGTCTACGCCAATGGCACCATTATACGTTTTATGACCAGAACTAAATGCAGTTGCTCCTGCAGCTGAGTCTGTCACGTTTTCTTTAGGATCGTTTGGATATGTACGATTCGTACCCTTTAAGTATTTATCAAAAGTGGTAGGATTCATAGATTTTGCAGATGGATCATTTTGGTAATAACGATAGGCCGTATTAAATGATGGACCCATACCATCACCCACTAAAAAGATGACATTTTTTGGATTTTTAGTATTACCGAAGGCTACTGCGTCATCTTTGTTTTTATCCTTACTTTTATCAGCATTTGTTTCTGAAGCTGAAGATATATTTGTCGTACTTAAAAATGTTGCAGCGACTATGCTACCCGACAACAAATACTTACCAATATGTTTAAAAGATTTCATTAAAAAAGCCTCCTAAAATATGTATATACTTATTACATTTTAATTATAAGAAAATAATTTTGACTGTTTATGATATTCATGTAAATAGATTGTAAATCTATAATAAATTTTAATTACATTAAGAAATGTAAAAGTAAATCACTCATAACAAATGTATTTTTTATAATAAAGATGTAAAATAGATAATAAATACAGTGTAGTAAGAGAAATTAAGGTGTGTATTTACCATCGTAACTTCTTAAGCTAATATGATTGAGGTGAAGAAAATGATATTTGTCATGTTATCCCCATTATTTATAGTAGGTTTTATTGCTTTAAGTATTTATGAAGAAAAAAGAAGAAAAAAGAACCAAGAAGCTAAAAACAATCAAAATGAAAATCATATTCAACATCAAACTGATGAAAAAGATAAACATCAAGATAAAACAATTTAGCGCAACGAAAGGTGTATCTTAATGAAGATTTTTATAGTAGAAGATGATTTTGTCATTGCAGAAAGTTTAGCTAATGAACTTAAAAATTGGAATTATGAGGTAAGTATAGTTGAACAATTCTCAAATATTTTAGATGACTTCATCACATATCAACCTGACATAGTATTGTTAGATATTAATCTACCGACATTAAATGGATTTCATTGGTGCCAAGAAATAAGAAAGATTTCTAATGTGCCTATTATATTTATCAGTTCTCGAACGGATAATATGGATCAAATTATGGCTATCCAAATGGGTGGCGATGACTTCATAGAAAAGCCATTTAATTTATCATTAACGGTTGCTAAAGTCCAAGCTTTACTTCGTCGCACCTATGATTTAGCAGTTTCCAATGATGAATTAACTGTCAAAGGTTGTAAGTTGATTATTGATGAGGCCAAAATTATTTATAACGAAGAAGCAATACAATTATCTCTAACAGAACTTCAAATCATAAAGTTATTATTCCAAAATGAAGGGAAATTCGTTAAACGCAATGCTTTGATTGAAAAATGTTGGGAATCTGAAAATTATATAGATGATAATACATTAGCCGTTAATATGACGCGACTGCGCAAGAAATTAAATCAAATTGGTTTAAAAGACTTTATTGAAACGAAGAAAAATGTTGGATATAGGGTGTAAATAAAATGATGTTACCTTTTATAAAAACAATTAAAAATGAAATTGCAATCGTCACATTAATATTATTATTATTTGCTGTGATCTTTTTTGTATTTTCACTTTCAATGAGTGCATTGCTACTTGGTATTGCTATTGTTTTATTTATTATGCTGATTTATTGGTGGATTAGTTATTTAGGATTTCAAAAACAAGTTAATCTTAAACATAAAATAGAGGTACTTGAAGAAGAATTATTTGAAACAAAAAAACGACAAGCTGAATATCAAAAAGATATTGAAAGTTATTTTTTAACATGGGTACATCAAATTAAAACACCTATTACTGCCACCCAATTATTATTAGAACGTAATGAACATAATGTTGTTAATCAAGTAAGACAAGAAATAGTACAAATAGATAATTATACTAGTCTAGCATTAAGTTATTTGAAATTACTTAATGAAGCTTCTGATATGAGTATTTCAGAAGTAAAGATTGACGAGTTAATCAAGCCTTTAATTATGAAGTATCGTGTACATTTTATTGAACAAAATACTAAAATCCATTATCAATCAGTTGATGATAACGTATTAACCGATGCACAATGGGCATCTATATTAATAGAACAGTTGTTAAATAATGCATTAAAGTATGCACGTGGCAAAGATATTTGGATTAACTTTAACTCAGAAACAAAACAATTACATATCAAAGATAATGGTATAGGTATTAGCCAAGCAGATTTACCAAAAATCTTTGACAAAGGATATTCTGGATATAATGGGAGTCTTAATGAATCATCTAGTGGTATAGGTTTATTTATTGTTAAACACATATCTCAACATCTTAATTTAAACGTTGAAGTAGAATCAAAATTAAACAGTGGTACGCAATTTACGATTGATTTTCCAAGAGAATGATAACTTTCAAAATTGTAAGGTAACCAACAAAATTTGTAAGAAATTATAAATGTTGTTGGTTATTTTTTAATATAAAATAGGTAATGATTAGGAAAGGAGCGTCCATATGTTATTAGAAGTGAAGCAAGTTAAAAAAGTGTTTGGCAAGGGGCTAAATAGGACAGAAGCATTAAGTGATATGAATTTATTTGTTGATAAAGGTGAATTTGTAGCTATTATGGGAGAATCAGGTTCGGGAAAAACAACTTTACTTCAACTTATTGCGACGTTCGATCAATTGACAGAAGGAACGATTCAAATCGATGGTCAATCATTAGCATCACTGAAATCGAAAGATATCGCTTCATTTCGACGTGAACAATTAGGTTTTGTTTTTCAAGACTTTAATTTATTAGATTCAATGACTAACAAAGATAATATTTTAATGCCATTAGTTTTGGCTAATAAACCAGTTAAAGTTATGCAACAGCGTATTGATAACTTAGCTCAGCGTCTTAATATTAGTGATATATTAAATCAATTTCCTAACCAAATTTCTGGAGGACAAAAGCAACGAGTAGCTATAGCAAGAGCGCTTATTACACAACCCCAAATTTTATTAGCTGATGAGCCCACTGGTGCACTTGATTCGAAAAGTTCAAAACATTTAATGCAATTATTTCAACAAATTAATCAACAACAATTACAAACGATTTTGATGGTGACTCATTCTAATATTGATGCTTCATATGCGAATAGAGTCATATTTATAAAAGATGGACGTTTGTACCATGAAATTTATCGTGGAGAAGAAAGACAATCAGAATATCAAAAGCGAATTGCTGATAGTTTAGCTATCTTAAATAATGGGAGGGAGTAAATGAGATGCCCTTTTCGATGATTTGGACTATGGTTAAGCGTCATTTTGTAACACAACGACATATCATCTTACCATTTATTTTATCTTCAAGTATTATATTTGCTATAGAATACATATTATTATCTATTACGACTAATTCATATATACAACAACATCACCAAATGCTAGGTATGTTTGCAATTATTGGTAATGTATTCATGTCATTATTAGCTGTCATTTTTATCATTTATGCCAATCAATTTGTAATGAAACAACAACAAAAGACATTTTCACTGTATCTTATTTTAGGAATGGAAAAGAAACATATTAGAGTGATGTTACTTATTGAACATATAATAAAATACTGCCTTATAACGATAATTAGTATCGTGGGTGGATATTTATTTGGATCATTATTCTTTATGTTAATCAATAAAATTACGACAGGTCATCAAACTAGTTTACGTGCATATCCATTTGATGTTAAAGCAATGTGGATTACATTACTGTTGTTATTTATAGTGATGTTATTACTTTTTATGATTAATCAATTTAAAATCACGCTACAAAATCCTATGCAATTAATTAATAAAAAGGCTCATCACAAGCGACGTTTTAAAAAAGTGATCAATTATATACTTCTACTTGTAGGCATTATTCTTGTGGGCAATGGTTATAGAATTGCATTGCAGGACAATACGCCTGTTGAATCTTTTTTTGCATTGTTTATAGCTATATTTTTCGTATTTTCTGGTACTTATTTATTATTTGTTTCATTCAGTGTGCTCATAATAGAAAGATTACAAAAATTGCCAAAGTATTATTATCAACCTAAGCATTTCTTTTTAATTTCTGGTCTAAGAACACGCATGAAATCTAATGCTATTGGTTTGGCAAGCATAGCACTACTTTGTACTTTCTTAATTGTTACTTTAGGGATGACAGTAACTACATATAGAGGTTTAGATAAAAATGTAAATGAAATGTGGAAAAATCAATATGTAACGAGTGTAGATGGAGACTTTCATCATAATCAACAAACTGCTAAAAAAGTAAAAAAAGTAATTAATGATATTAAACAGAAGACGAATGCTGATACGCCAAAAGTTTATACGCAATCACTGTTTAATGTATATTTGGATGCTAATTCAGAATATCAAAGATTATTAAAACCGAGTGAAACACCAAATAAGTTTAATATTGATCCAGGGAAAAATAAAAATGTATTTATAACTGCTATGAATTTAAATGACTATAATCAATTTAATCGTCATCTCCATCTTAAAGATAATGAAGTTGGCGTAAACACTAATATGAATATTCTAGATGATTCTGACAAAATAGTCATACAAGGTAAACCTTACCATATAAAACGTGTCCATCAGACTAACGTTAATTCTCTAAGATTCAGTGAAAATATTAATTTGATAGTGAAAAATGATAGGGAATTAAATCAAATAGTTAACTACTATAACAAGTCGACATCACAATCGAACATGCATTTAACAAATACGACGATAGAGTTTAATGACTATGAGTTAAAAGGAAATGATTCACCGATAATACATGAGATTGAACGAAAACATGATATAGATATTAGTACTTATGAGCAATTTAAGAACGTTTGGTACAACATTAATGGAGGACTTATATTTGTTGGAAGTTTAGTATCATTAGTTCTATTTATTGGCATATTTTTAATTATTTATTACAAGCAAGTTTCTGAAGCACAAGAAGATGTTCAAAATTATCTTACTATGGAACATTTAGGTATTGATAATCAGAAAATCAAACACATATTGGATCAACAATTAATATGGTTATTTAGTATTCCTTTTATCGTAGCTATCATTCATACATTATTTGCTTCTAAAATTATATATGAAATTTTAGGTTTGTTTGGAGAAGTATACATAGGTATATATATTACAAGCTTTATAAGTATTGTTCTCATTGTAGGTATAATTTATTTTATTATGTATAAAATGACATCTTATTTATTTACAAAATTAGTAAAACAATTAAAGAAATAATACTTATTAAACATTGATATAATAGGGATAATTAAAATTTTATGAATTTAATTTAATAATTTAAGCATATATTAATATTCATTTGGGTAATGATTAAGAAATAGAGAAAGAGGTGTAAATTGATGAAAAGAACAATTGAACGCATCCTTGCTTGGTTAGGGATCATTACTCAATTATTTGTAATATTAATTTTAGGGGTAGCATCATTATTTGGTGGAAGAAGTGAAGTGCAAAGTGAAATAAAAAGACAAGCGAAAGAACAAGCAGCTTCTAATCCGGCCGTAGACTCAACATCACACATGTCTGAATTATTACCTTCAATCTTTAAAGTAGGTCTAATATACGGTTTAGTTATTTTTGTAATTGCAATAATTGCAACGTTATTAATAAAAAAACATGCAAAATTAGCAGGTATCTTATTATTAATTGCAGGAGTCCTATCATTAGTGATGAACTGGATAGCAGCATTATTCTGGATAATTGCTGGTATTATGTTATTAGTTAGAAAAAACAAACAAGTAGACAATCATAATGATGACAAGCATAGAAATAATGAACATCATACTAATGATCAACATAACGATAATCAACGTCATCATGAAACTGATGAAAAAAGAAATGACCGTGTAGTAGATAATCATAATGATTATGACAATCAACGTAAAGAAGACAATGTTCATAGAGAACATCGTGAAGATATAGATAATCATTTAAAAGATGATAAACAAAGAGATAACAATGTAGACAATCATCGTGATTCATATGAAGAAGAACATAGAGAAGATGATCACTTTAATGAACATAATCATCACGAAGAATTAAGTCGTCAAAAAGATAAATTAAAAAAAGACGATTCTAACAAAGATGATTTCACTGACGAAGTAACACGTCGTTTTAACGATAATAAAGAGAAATAATTAAAGTAATATCTATAAAAAGTAAATAGGCTTATTTTTAATTCAACACCTTGAAAGGAAATCAATTGAGTTCCTTTCAAGGTGTTTTGTGTTTGAGATTAAACTTATTTATTTTAGACTATTATTTGCTAAAAAAAGTAAATGTATAAAAAGATTGTTTGTAAATGTTAATAAATACAGTTATTATGTATTATTGTCTGCTAATTCTTTTTAAAAGGTTTAAAAAGGAAAAGTTAGGTAATAATAAGATTTGCATATCATTATATTTATATATACTAAAATAGTTTCTGCTATTTTTATTAATAATAGGTAATTAGACCAAAGTTTCAAAAATTATATAAAGAAAGGAGGTATGACGATGTATACAGTAGGTTTAGTACCATCTCCAGGCGTAGCGCACGAGCATGTGACAAAAATCATTCCTAAAGTAAAACGCTTATTATCACAACGAATTAACGATGATAGTCAGTGGAACTTTGATGTAAAAGAAGATTTAATCATTGGATCTGCGGAAGATGTACACGAAAGTGTTGATAAGGCTGAACAAATTAAAAATGAAAAAAATTGGGATTTTGCAATATGTGTGACGGATCTTCCAAGTATTTCAGGAAAAAGAGTTGTAGTGAGTGATTTTGATAATGACAAACAAGTTGCAATGTTGTCATTACCCTCATTAGGAGCAATTGATTTAAAACGAAAGTTAATCAGTAGTATCACAACTATGATTGAACAACTTTATTATAATGAACCCTTAAAGAAACCTAGTACACACCCCCTCATACATTTACGTTCTGTTGAACCTGCAGAAGATGAATCCGCTAAAAGACGCTATATCAATACATTAATGTTAATAAGTTGGATTCAGTTAATATGTGGCTTAACACGAGCAAATAAGCCGTGGAAGAATGTATTTAACTTTAAAAAAATTATTTCTGTAGCCTTTGCGACTGGAACATATGTCTCAATTTTTTCAATGCCATGGGAACTCAGTGTTATTTATTCACCATTAAGATTTATTATCTTAATGATTATATCAATAGTTGGGATGGCAGGTTGGCTTTTTTACGCCCATAGATTAATTGAAAGAAAAACAGCTAAATCTCAAAGGACTTATAGATGGATATATAATGCGACTACAATGTTGACACTTGTTGTCATTACTCTTATTAACTATTTTGTATTATATATACTGTTAACTATAAGTATTACCTTATTCGTACCAGTAAGTTTATTTAATAGTTGGACAAGTGCACAAACTGAATTTACATTTATGAATTACGTTAGATTAATTTGGTTTGTTTCCTCACTTGGTTTATTAGCTGGTGCAATGGGATCAACAGTTGAAAATGAAGAAAAAATCCGTAAGATTACTTATTCATATCGTCAGTACCAACGTTATAAAGAAGCTCAAGAAGAACAACAAGAGGAAGAACAGCAACATGATCCATCACATCAAGAAGTGGAACAGCAATCTTCAAGTGATGATCGTAATGATGATTTAAACAAAGGCAAGAAACAAGAGCACAGAGAGGAGGGACGCTAATGTCGCAACGAAAAATGATTGGTTTAGTAGTAGCACCTGGTGTTACAGAAGCACTTGCAGAAAAAATAATGGAAGATGTTCCTGATATTTTATCTGAACAAAATGAAAATCAATATGAATGGGAAATTGACTTAGTTGTCGATCCTCTGACTGGTTATGCTGAAAATGTAGAAGATATATTTAGTAAAGTTCAAGAGTATCACGATGAACGTGAGTGGGATTACGTTCTTGCAATTACAGATTTACCTATTTTTCATCAACATCGTGTGATGGCTGTAGATATTAATATGAAAAATGGTGCTGCTATCTTTTCTTATCCTGCATTTGGTTGGAGACCAGTTAAAAAGCGTTTTAAAAGTGCGATTTTAACAATTATCAATGAAGTGCATCATGCTGAACAAGATCATCGTGACTATGATGAAAATAACAATATTGAACAAAGTATAAAGCAACAGTTTCCTTTATCTAAAATCGATAAAACGCAAGTATATTTAGAAAATACAGAGACTCATCATACACGATATTTATCAAGCTCTAGAACAAGAGGTATGTTTAGGTTAGTTAGCGGCATGACATTTGCGAACAATCCACTCAATATGATGGCTAGTTTAAGTAATATTGTAGCTATCGCTTTTACTACAGGCGCCTTTGGTTTAATATTTACTACCATGTGGCAGATGGCTGACAATTTCTCAATGTGGCGATTATTTGGTATCTCTATTATTGCAATATTAGGTATGTTGCTATGGATTATGGTGTCACATGATCTGTGGGAATCTTCAAAGCACAGCAAAAATAAAAGAATCACCTTATTATATAATTTAACAACTGTTATGACATTGTTTATTGCAATTATCATATATTATATTATTCTCTATTTAATGTTTTTATTCGCAGAATTAGTTCTTTTACCAGCAGATTTCTTAGGAAAACAAATTAGTCTTAAAGGTCCAGCTGGCCCTGATTTATATTTAAGCATTCCTTGGTTTGCAGCATCTATTTCCACAGTAGCAGGTGCTATTGGTGCTGGATTACTCGATGAAAAATTAATAAAAGAAAGTACGTATGGTTATCGACAACGCATTCGATATGAAGACACACATCAAGACCAGGATTCATAAAAAGTATCGCCCTTTTTGGAGCGGTACTTTTTTATTAATTGATAGGATTAAAACAATTAATTTTAAAAATGTAAAAGAAAAGATAGTCATTTTACATAAATTAATTTAAAATATTGTATAACAATATTTTTAAAACTATAAACTGTGAACGATTATTGAGAGAAGGGAACGATGAAAATGAAATATTGTCCCAATTGTGGAAATGAATTAAAGTCTGGGCAAGCATTTTGTAATAAATGTGGGAAGTCTTTAAATAATCAGGATAAAGCAACTTCATCGGCATCACAAAATGAACAAACTAATCAACAGTATCCAGATCGTAATCAATATAACCCTCAACAAAATAAAAAGACTAAAAAACCGATATGGATCGTGATTTTATCAATTATCTTTATTCTATTGATAGCAGCATTGTTATATGGCGCTTATTATTTTTATAACAATGTAATCAATAATAGTTCTGACGATAATCAAACTACAGAGACAAATAAAAAATCTAAAGATACTAGTAAATCAAATGATAACGCATCAAATGATAAAAAAGGTTCAGAAAAAGCACCAACGATTGATGTATTTAGTAGTAACTTCGATCAAGGTTATATGAAATCTGCTTCTACTGATGGTTACAAAGGCATTTATGAAGATATGACGAGAAAAGAAGTTGAAAGTAAATTTGGCAAGCCTACAGGCAAAGTTGATGGGGGCCAAACATATTATGAAAAATATGGTGATTTAGCCGTGTTATATTCTGGTGATAAAGTTGATCGAGTGGGTGTAGCACCTTCGAATGTATCAGAAGATGATTTTACAGACGTATATAATGAGCCAGATGAACGTAAAGGCGATGAATTGATTTACGATAGTAATAAAAATAATGATTTCTCAGTCGTTGTGCATAGTAAAAAAGGCAAAATCACTTTAATTGAAAATATGGATCAATTGTAATTGGATAAATAATCAGTTAAATCTGGTTGAATCAGACTGTCGACAAAGTATATGACTTTGTGGGCAGTTTTTTTATACTCTCGTTTTCGTAGAAACTATCTTAGATTAGCATTCTACAAAGTTACATCTATTAAAATGACTAGAGTATTAACATTATTTATGAGGGATTTAGTGCATAACTCTTACCAATATAGGTATTATTTCCTGAGAAATGTTAAGTAAGATACTGTTTATAAACCACTTATCTTTAAATTTGAAATCAAATCGTATCAAATGGTACTAAAAAAGAGATGTAATTACACTATCATTTACTGTTTCAACGTTTTGGTACATAATGAAAGTAATCGAATCCGACTTAAAAATTAATATGTATAATAGAATTTTAAGATGATTAGCTATTAGTATTTGAACGCTTACAGATTGAACGTTTAAATTTAAAATTAATAAAAAATATAGAACGACAAATCATTTCATATATAAAGTACGGATTTAAAGAATTTAGTATTGAAGATAAGAGGTGGAAACAGTGAAGATTAACATCACAAATAGTCCTTTCAATGAGGAACAAGCAGAACAACTTAATGAATTACTTCAAACACTATCACCCGAACAAAAAATGTGGTTAAGTGGATACATTTTAGCTAGTGAACAAGTGTCAAATAATGAAAAAGAATCAACTTCCACGTTGAACTCAAGTGATTCAGTACAAAGTAATCAACAGACTGAAGCGCTACTAGCTGAAAAGGAACCAGAAGTTACTCCAGAATCGCGAACAATTACCATTTTATATGGTTCTGAAACAGGAAATGCACAAAGTTTGGCTGAAATATTTGAAGAAAGACTTGTGAAACTAGGAAACGATGTCACATTAAAATCAATGGAAGATTTCAATACTTCTGATCTTAAGAAAGTAGAAGACTTATTTATTATTACCTCAACATATGGCGAAGGTGACCCACCAGACAATGCATTTGAATTTCACGAAGCGTTACATAGACGCGAAGCACCAAAATTAGATGGTGTAAGATTTTCAGTATTAGCTTTAGGTGATCAAACCTATGAATATTTCTGTCAAGCTGGTAAAGATTTTGACATTAGATTAGATGAATTAGGTGCTGAACGTATCTATGACCGTATAGATTGTGATGTAGATTATGAAGAAGACGCTGAAAAATGGATGGCCAATGTGATTAATTCAATTGGTTCTAAACCTGAAGATACAGAGAGTGAACAGGTGGTAAGTGAGTCTATAAAATTAGCAAAAGAAAGAAAATATTCTAAATCAAATCCTTATGAAGCGGAAGTATTAGAAAATATTAATTTAAATGGTGAAGGCTCAAATAAAGAAACACGTCATGTTGAATTACTATTAGATAATTTTGGTGAAGACTTTGAACCAGGGGATTGTATTGTTGTGTTACCACAAAACGATCCAGCTATAGTAGAGTTATTAATCAGTACATTAGGTTGGGATTATGAAGATCAAGTACTTATCAACGATGATGGAGATACACTTAACTTAGAAGAAGCCTTATCATCCTATTTTGAAATTACGAAACTAACAAAGCCATTGTTAGAAAATGCTGCTGTGTTATTTGATAATGATGATTTAAAAGAGAGAGTTCAAGATAAAGAATGGATTCAAAATTATATTGACGGTCGAGACCTTATCGATTTATTAAATGATTTTGATACAACAGAATTACAACCAGAAAACCTATTCCAATTATTGAGAAAATTACCGCCTAGAGAGTATTCAATTTCAAGTAGTTATAAAGCGATACCTGATGAAGTACATATTACGGTCGGTGCAGTTAGATATCAATCACATGGTCGTAATAGAAAAGGTGTATGCTCTGTAGAATTTGCAGAACGCCTTCAACCGGGTGATACAGTACCAATTTATTTAAAACGTAATCCGAATTTTAAATTCCCTCAAGATAGTGATATTCCAGTTATCATGATTGGACCAGGAACAGGCATTGCACCATTTAGAAGTTATATGCAAGAAAGAGAAGAACTTGGGTTAAAAGGAAATACATGGCTATTCTTCGGTGAACAACATTTTGAAACGGATTTTCTATACCAGGAAGATTGGCAAGAGTGGTTGGATAAAGGTTATCTAACTCAACTAGATGTTGCTTTTTCTAGAGATACTGAACACAAAGTGTACGTACAACATCGTATTTTAGAAAATAGTGAGCAATTTAATGAATGGATTCAAAACGGAGCGGCTATTTACATTTGTGGAGACGAAAAACAAATGGCTAAAGATGTACATCAAACAATTAAAGAAGTATTGATAAAAGAACAAAATTTATCTGAAACAGAAGCTGAAGATTATCTAAAACAAATGAAAAAAGAAAATAGATATCAAAGAGATGTCTATTAAAATAGAAATGGGGATTACGCATGCAAATGCCAATAATGATTGATTTAACAAATATGAATGTAGTTGTTATTGGAGGCGGAAAAATTGCCACTCGTCGCGTAAGTTTGCTCCTTGAATATACATCACAAATTCATGTAGTCAGTCCGCATATTACAGATATATTGGAACAACTAGTACGACAGCAACAGATTACGTGGGAAGAAAAATCTTTTGAAGCATCAGATGTAAACAATGCCGACCTAGTGATTGCCGCTACAAATCAAGCGCATGTTAACGATGAAATTAAAAATCATATATCCCCTCACACACTATTTAATCATGTTGGTAATGCCCAACAAGGTAATATAACGTTTCCTAATCAACTTAGAAGAGGAAGATTAACTATCAGTGTCTCCACAGAAGGTGCAAGTCCCAAATTAGGAAAACAAATTATTCAAGATTTATCTGAAACATATGACAAATCTTATGAGAATTATATTGATTTCTTATATGAGGCAAGACAATTAATTAAGGCGAAAGTAATAGATTCGTCTAAGAAACAGCAACTACTTAAAGATATTTTGTCTAAAAAATATTTTAATCAAGCAGAACAACAATCATTTATAAGTTGGCTTGAATCTATGAATTCATATAGATAGAGGACGTCTTGAAGTATGTATAAGAGTTTTAATAATACATTTAACTATGTTTATAAACAGTAAATAATTCGTTATTTAATTAATAGAGGGTACGATGAAGAAAGTTGACATTTCATCGTATCCTCTTCGTTTTTCCCAAAAAATCGGTACACAGTAAAATACATATTTAAAATAGTGTTTATTTATTGGTTGTAAGTGAAATATTTAATGTAAAGTGATTAATTACATGGAATACAATGGGGATGATGACATGAGTGTATTTTCAGAAGAAGATAAAATAAAAATTTTAGCTGATATTGTAGAAATAAATACTGAAAATGATAATGAGCTTGAGGTTTGTAATTATTTTAAAGCATTATTGAACAAATATGATATTGATTCGAAAATAATAAAAGTTGACAATCGTCGTGCTAATTTAGTTGCTGAAATAGGTGAAGGAAAGCCTAAAATTGCTATATCAGGACACATGGATGTAGTTGACGCAGGAGATTATAATGAATGGAAATATGATCCTTTTAAATTAACTGAAGAAGATGACAAGTTGTATGGACGTGGAACAACAGATATGAAAGGTGGATTAGCAGCATTAATTATAGCCATGATTGAGATTAAGGAATCGGGTCGTTTACAAAAAGGGACAATTAGATTAATGGCTACTGCTGCAGAAGAAAAAGAAATGTCAGGTGCTCAATTATTTAAAGAACAAGGATATGTTAATGATTTAGATGGAATGATCATTGCTGAACCATCAGATGGTTTCGCTTTTTACGCAACAAAGGGATCTATGGGATTAAAAGTAACATCTAAAGGCATACCGGCACATTCATCTTTACCATCATTAGGGCACAACGCAATCAATTCATTAATTGCATTCATACAAAGGATTAAAGAAAAATATGTTGAAATCAAAAAGAACGAAAAAGAACATTCGCTTGATGTTCATCCTTATATTGATGAATGTATTAGAGAGCAAGGTCATTATAATGATGGTGACCTAAAGGAAGATGTGGCAGCAGGCCTAGTAATTGTAAACTCAATTATTAGAGGAGGCGAGCAATTCAATACAGTGCCAGAATCTGCCTACGCAGAATTTAATATAAGAACAGTGCCAGAATATGATAATGTTGCTATTGAAAAGTTATTTAAAGATACTGTAAAAGAAATAGACAGTGAAAGATTATCTGTAGAAGTCACTGTTAATCATCCTACAGTTTATACGCATAAAGATAATCGTTTAATAAACACATTTTTAGAATATAATCACGACTTCAAAGTATCAGGTATGGTTGGTGCAACAGATGCAGCAGAATTACTAGGGGATAAAGATGAAGATTTTGATTTAGCTATTATTGGACCAGGACATATAACGTTGGCTCATCAAACAGACGAATATGTTTATAAATCTAGATATTTAGATTATATAGATATGTATCAACAAGTTATATTGAATTATTTGAATCAACATTAATAGATTATCAAATACTAAGATAATAGTAGAAATAAAGCTATTATCTTAGTATTTTTATGTCTGTAATTGTCAGATAAATTACATAAACAGTAATAAATAATATAAATATAATTAAACAATAGCCTAGGCAATGAATTGAAAGCCATTACAACGATATCCAACAATTTTACAAAAAATGTTGGATTATTATGATTCATTTACAAAACATTAACATTGACCACAAACTCTTGTATGTCTGTTAGAGTGTGACTTGTCGTTATTTAACGAGTAAAAAACTTTTATTAATTGAAAATTGAAGGTAGCCACGAGATAAAGAGAATAAACAGTTATATCAATCTTTAGGAGGATATTTAAAATGAAAAAAATCGCTACAGCTACAATCGCAACAGCAGGTTTCGCAACTTTTGGTTTAATGCAACATGATGCAGATGCAGCAGAAAACAATAATAATGGATATAATCCTAATGATCCTTATTCATATGAATACACATACACAATAGACCAACAAGGTAATTACAATTACGATTGGAAAGGTAATTGGAGCCCTAACCAACAGAACCAACAAAATCAACAACAAGCTCAACAACCACAACAAGGTAATTACTATAGTTATTCATATGGTAACCAAGGAACTCAAAGCTACAATTCAAATAACGCTACAACAAATAATAATCAATCTACACAATCTTATACAGCAAATAATTCAAATAACCAAGGTGGCGGATTAGGTGCTGATTATTCAACATCAGATAAAAATATTAAAGTAACTACACAAAATGCGCCATCATCAAATAATTCAACTGCATTTTCAGGTCAATCAAGCTCTGGTTCAAATGCATACACAGCTGGTCAATGTACTTATTATGTATATGACAAAGTTGGCGGAAAAATTAGTTCTAACTGGGGCAACGCTAGCAACTGGGCAAACGCTGCTGCACAAGATGGTTATAATGTAAGTAATTCACCTAAACAAGGTGCAATCATGCAAACATCACAAGGTGCATATGGTCACGTTGCTTATGTTGAAAATGTAAATTCTGACGGTTCAATTAAAGTTTCAGAAATGAACTATAATGGTGGACCAGGTAACGTATCAACTCGTACAATTTCAGCTAGCCAAGCTGGTTCATACAACTATATTTCATAATATAGATTGAGTTTATTAAGACAAACTTACCATGAGGTGGGTTTGTCTTTTTTTATTTTAAAAAATAAGTTATTTATGCTGATTAAAATAATAGTATTGATAAGTAGCGCACTCATTGTTATCAATTGGATTGCCATCAATAATGTAAGTATTATTTTATAGTTGTTCATTAATTGGTAAAAACTTTATGACAGTTTGGTTAAGTGTCGAGTTATTCATTGAATAACTATATATAGTGGATTAAGTTTAAATTAGACACTATATATAGAAAAGAGTGAAAAGATGAATCAACTAGAACAATCATTAACTGGACTTATAGAAAAAGACCCAACTATAGTAAATGAAAATGCTAATAAAGATAGTAATACTTTTTCCACAATGAGAGATTTAACAGCAGGAATTGTTTCTAAATCATATGCTTTAAATTACTTATTACCTAAACATATAGCGCAAGCACATGAAAGTGGTGATATTCATTTTCATGATTTAGATTATCATCCATTTCAACCTTTAACGAATTGTTGTCTTATAGATGCAGAAAGTATGTTAAAAAATGGCTTTGAAATCGGTAATGCTAATGTAACTTCTCCTAAATCCATTCAAACAGCGTCAGCACAACTTGTACAAATTATTGCTAATGTTTCTAGTAGTCAATACGGTGGTTGTACAGTTGATCGTGTAGACGAATTACTTAGTAAATACGCAGAAAGTAATGAACGGCATCATAGTGAAATGGCTCATAATTATGTGAAAGAAGACCAGATTCAAAAGTATATAGACGAACAAGTTACAAAAGATATTAACGATGCTATAGAAAGTTTGGAATATGAAATTAATACTTTATATACATCAAATGGCCAAACACCTTTTGTGACTTTAGGTTTTGGATTAGGAACTGATCGATTAAGTCGAAAAATACAGCAAGCTATTTTGAATACAAGAATTAAAGGACTAGGTAAAGATAGGGTAACAGCTATTTTCCCAAAATTAGTATTTTCGATTAAAGATGGTGTGAATTTGAAGCAAAATGATCCTAACTATGATATTAAGCAACTCGCATTGGAATGTTCAACGAAACGTATGTATCCAGATATTTTAAATTACGATAAAATTGTTGAGTTATTAGGTGATTTTAAGGCACCAATGGGATGTCGATCATTTTTACCAAGTTGGCGCAATGACAAAGGAGAATTTGAAAATAATGGTCGTTGTAATTTAGGTGTTGTGACATTAAATTTACCTAGAATAGCTTTAGAATCAGAAGGGGATATGACGACGTTTTGGAAACTATTTTACGACAAAATGACATTAATGCATGATGCATTAGTATATAGAATTGAACGACTAAAAAATGCTACAGTCAATAATGCTCCTATTCTGTATAGAAGTGGTGCATTTAAATACAAACTTAACGATGATGACCAAGTCGATACTTTATTCAAAAATAAAAGAGCTACCATTTCTATGGGTTACATTGGGTTATATGAAACTGCAACAGTTTTTTATGGACCTGAATGGGAGGATAATCAAGAAGCTAAAGCATTTACGCTAGAAATATTAAAGGAAATGAAACGTCTTCAAGAACAATGGACCAATCAATATGATATTTGGTTCAGTATTTATAGTACACCGAGTGAATCTTTGACAGATCGCTTCTGTCGATTAGATAAAGAACGGTTCGGTGACATTCCAGATATCACAGATAAAGGTTATTACCAAAATTCATTTCATTATGATGTAAGAAAAGATATTACACCATTTGAAAAAATTGATTTTGAAAAGGATTATCCATATTATGCGAGCGGTGGCTTTATACATTATTGCGAATACCCAAAATTGAATCATAATATTAAGGCATTAGAGACAGTATGGGATTACGCTTATGAAAGAGTAGGGTACCTAGGAACCAATATTCCTATTGACCATTGTTATGAATGTGGCTTTGATGGAGATTTTGAGTCTACTAAGAAAGGTTATAAATGTCCACAATGCGGCAATGATAACACAGAAACAGTAGATGTAGTTAAACGTACATGTGGCTATTTAGGTAATCCAGTACAACGTCCTGTCATTGAAGGTAGACATAAAGAAATGTGCGCCCGTGTTAAACATATGAAGGAATCTAAAGCATGAAATCTTATTTGAAAATTGAAAATGGGCGTGGATATATTGCTAAAATAGAAACGCATAGTTTTTTAGATGGAGAAGGTGTACGTTGCAGTGTCTACGTTTCTGGTTGTCCATTTCAATGTCTTAATTGCTATAACGAAGCTGCACAAAATTTTAGATATGGAGAACCTTTTACAGATGATATATTAGAAGAAATTATCACATATTGTGAACCTAATTTTATAAGTGGCATAAGTATTTTAGGTGGAGAACCATTTTGTAATTTAGACGTAACCTTGAAGTTAGTACAAACGTTTCGACAACATTTTGGACAGCAAAAGTCTATATGGGTATGGACTGGGTTTCAATATGAATATTTAGCGCAAAATAAAGGTAAACGTCATCAATTATTAGAATATGTAGACGTTTTAGTGGATGGAATGTTTATAACACAATTGTATCGTCCTAACTTACCTTATAAAGGATCATTAAATCAAAGAGTCATTGATGTGCCACTTTCTTTAAAGAACCATCATGTAGTTGAATATATTCATAGCGGTCCATCAACATTTGAGTATGTATAATCATGTGATGAATTAAAATAGTTGAATAGGGAAATATAATAGTAAGTCAATGGTAGAGAAGGTGAGACATTATGTGGTTACTAATTGGTAAATGGATTATCGCCATCGGTCTTATCGCAGGTTCAATTATCGAAGAAACTATTTATAAAAAACGACGTCAAGCGAAGAAACAGAATAAATGAATAAGTGAAATGAGATATGCCTGAGACATACGCCAATGTCTCAGGTTAAAATTATGTATTTTCTCAATTGTTACTAATTTTTGACTGTATTAAAACCATTGATACAACAGTTCTGATAGATATTTTATACATAAAAAAACATGATTTTGATTTTATAATCAAATATGAAAATATATACTTATCACATATTAAAGTGATAAAATATTAATGTTCCAAAATTTAACTTCAATAAAGATTAGGGGTTCATGAATTGCTACTATTTATAATAGAAATCATCATTATGATTTTAGCAGTGCTACTCGGTTTAAGAACAGCTGGCGCGCTTGGCTGTGGAATCTTTGCCATCGTAGCCCAACTTATTATGATCTTCGGATTTCAATTGCCACCAGGTTCAGCACCAGTAACTGCAGTATTAATTATACTTTCAATAGGTATAGCAGGAGGTACGTTACAAGCTACTGGCGGGATTGATTATCTAGTATATATTGCATCAAAAGTTATCGAAAGATTTCCTAAATCAATCATTTTTATCGCACCTATGATTGTATTTATCTTTGTTTTTGGTATAGGTACTGCAAATATTGCTTTATCATTAGAACCAATTATTGCAAAGACTGCCCAAAAAGCCCATATACAGCCTAAAAAGGCTTTAACTGCATCAGTTTTGACAGCTAATTTAGCACTTTTATGTAGTCCAGCTGCTTCAGCTACAGCATACATCATTTCTGTATTAGCAGGTTATGAAATTTCAATGGGTAAATATTTAAGTATCGTATTACCTACTGCTATATTGAGTATGCTTTTATTAAGTGTATTTTGTACGTTTGTCGGTAAAAAAGATCCAATACCATCACATAAGTTAGTTGAGTTACCTGAAGAAACGTTGCAAAGTCAATTTTCTAAAAAGGTTAAATTTGGCGTGCTAGCATTCTTATTATGTGTATTGTGTATTTTAACATTCGGCATTTTTCCAAATTTGATGCCATCATTTAATGTGAACGGTAAAACCGTTAATGTTGAAATGACTGATATTGTTCAATTCTTTATGTATTTAAGTGCAGCAACAAACTTATTACTAGCGAAAATTAACACTTCTGACATTTTAACTTCTCATATTACACAGTCAGCATTTGGTGCTTTATTTGCTGTGTTAGGGCCAGGTTGGTTAGGTGCAACTATATTTAATGCACCGAATAACTTGAAAATATTAAAACAAGATATTGGCGCAACAATTAGTAATACACCCTGGTTAGTTATTATTTTAGTTTCAGTTGTTGCGATGATTGTTATTTCTCAAACTGCGACTGCATCTATAATGGTACCTATCGTTATGAGTTTAGGTATTCCGCCTATTTATTTTGTCGCAATGATCCAAACACTTAATGTTAACTTTGTAATTCCTGCACAACCAACATTACTGTTTGCAGTTGAATTAGATGAAACAGGTAGAACAAGACCAACTAGTTTCATCATTCCAGGATTCTTTGTCATTGTCGTATCTATCATCATTGGTTTTGCATTAAAATTCTTATTAGGTTATTAACAAATATATAAACATAGCAACTATCTTTCATCATTCGTATGGAAGGTAGTTTTTTTGTTTAAAATAAATAAATATTCTTTTAATGCGTATAAAAATTCAATATTAAACAAAAGTAAAGTTTGTTCAATACGTTAAATCTATACTTAACACTGTTGTCACGACAATTAATAGTGATGAATTATATGACGAAAATTATATAAATATTCAATTTGACTGATATTATTGTTTGTATGTAATTTGCATTATTATTAAATGTTCGTTATTGTCAATTTTGTGAATCGAATAATTTTGAGCGTGTAACTTTTAGAACATCAAGATTCATAAATCATTTAGTATTAGGGGGATCACGATTGAAAAAGGAAAAAGTTATGGACTGGACGACCTTTATAGGTGTAGTCGTAGTATTACTTATAGCTGTTATACCTATGATGGTTTTCCCGAAAGCAAGTGAAACAATTATTACAGATATCAATAGTGCTATTTCAAATTCCATTGGTTCTGTTTATTTGTTTTTAGGTTTAGTTATATTTTGTTTCGTATTATACATAGCATTTGGCAAGTACGGTAATGTTACCTTAGGTAAAGCAACTGATAAACCAGAATTTAATACTTTCACTTGGGCAGCAATGTTATTCTGTGCAGGAATAGGTTCAGATATTTTATATTGGGGTGTCATTGAATGGGCATTCTATTATCAAGTGCCACCAAACGGCGCTAAAGGTATGTCTGATGAGGCTCTCCAATACGCAACCCAATATGGCATGTTCCATTGGGGACCAATAGCGTGGGCAATTTATGTGCTACCAGCATTACCAATTGGTTATTTAGTATTTGTAAAAAAACAACCAATTTATAAAATTAGCCAAGCATGCCGTCCAATTTTAAAAGGCCAAACTGACAAATTTGTCGGTAAAGTAGTTGATATCCTATTTATCTTTGGATTATTAGGCGGCGCGGCAACATCCTTAGCATTAGGTGTGCCTATGATTTCAGCAGGTATTGAAAGACTTACAGGACTTGATGGTCATAACATGATTATGCGTTCAATCATTCTCTTGACGATTACTGTTGTCTTTGCAGTTAGCTCTTATACTGGACTGAAAAAAGGTATTCAAAAATTAAGTGACGTCAACGTTTGGTTATCGTTCCTACTATTAGCATTTGTATTCATCGTAGGACCAACAATATTTATTATGGAAACAACAGTTACTGGATTAGGGAATATGATTAATGACTTTTTCCATATGGCAACTTGGGTTGAACCATTTGGAGGAATAGGGCACCGTAAAGAGTCTCATTTCCCACAAGATTGGACTATTTTCTATTGGTCATGGTGGTTAGTTTATGCACCATTTATAGGGTTATTTATTGCTCGAATTTCAAAAGGTAGAACATTAAAAGAAGTAGTACTAGGTACAATGTTATATGGTACCTTAGGTTGTGTTCTATTCTTCGGTATTTTTGGTAATTATGCTGTTTATTTACAAATTTCAGGACAATTTAACGTAGTAGATTTTTTAAATCATCACAGTACAGAGTCGACAATTATTGAAGTGATGCATCAACTACCATTCCCATCGCTGATTATTGTTCTATTCCTAGTATCAGCATTCTTATTCTTAGCAACAACATTTGATTCAGGATCATATATTTTAGCTGCTGCATCTCAGAAAAAAGTAATAGGCGAACCATTAAGAGCCAATCGTTTATTTTGGGCATTTGCATTATGTCTATTACCATTCTCATTAATGTTAGTAGGCGGGGAGCGAGCATTAGAAGTTCTAAAAACAGCTTCCATATTAGCCAGTGTACCGCTGATAGTTATATTTATATTTATGATGATTTCATTCTTGATTACTCTAGGTAACGATCGTATCAAGTTACAAACGCGTGCTGAAAAACATAAAGAAATAGAAAGACGCTCATTGAGGATTGTTCAAGTTAGAGAAGAAGAACAAGACGATAATTTATAGAATAAGAAAATGGGAGCGGGACAGAAATATAAAGCACTACTCCTAATTTTATTAGGTTAGTAGTACTTACACATTAGCTTTAGCTAAGGTGTACATTAATGGAACACATGAGTTGAACTCATGCGTAAGAAATACTAATTTCTAAAGAAAAAGTATTTCTTTATCGTTGTCCCACCCCGGCAAGGTTGACTAGAGTTGAAAAATAAAGTGTCACTACTATTTTAATAGTTTAGTGATACTTACACATTAGCTTTAGCTAAGGTGTTCCACTAAGGATTACATGAGTTAACACTCATGCATAAGTAATTCTAATTTCTAAAGAAAAAAGAATTACTTTATCAGTCAACTACTGCCTATATATAATTGTAGCCTGAGACACTGATTTTTGTCCCAGGCTGTTGCGACTATTTTTAGAATAGTTAATTATTTTATATCTACAATTTTAACGTTGATTTCTCCACCGTTTGGTAGTGGTACACGAACTTCATCGTCTAATTCTTTACCAATCAATGCTGACGCCATTGGTGATTCGTTTGAGATTTTACCTTTAAATGCATCCGCTTCAGCTGAACCTACGATTTGGTAACTTTCTTCTTCGTCTCCTGGTAATTCGATAAACGTAACAGTTTTACCAATTTGTACTGTATTATTATCGCCTGTATCTTCAATGATTAAAGCGTTTCTAATCATATGTTCAATACGTTGGATATCTTGTTCAATAAAACCTTGTTCATCTTTAGCCGCATCATACTCTGAGTTCTCAGATAAATCGCCGAAAGAACGTGCAACTTTAATTTTTTCAACTACTTCAGGTCTTTTAACTGTTTTTAATTCTTCTAATTCTTGTTCTAATTTTTCATACCCTTCTTGAGTCATTGGATATTGTTTTTGATTTTCCATTATGTCATCTTCCTTTACTTTTAAATACTATTGTTTACTAACTAAAGATTGAATCTTAGTAGTCATAATATCTATGGCTACTTTGTTACTACCACCTTCTGGGATGATGATGTCAGCATGTTTCTTAGTTGGTTCAATAAATTGCACGTGCATTGGACGCACCACATTTAAGTATTGATTGATAACCGAATCCATAGAACGTCCTCGCTCATGAGTGTCTCTTTTAAGACGACGTAAAATTCTTAAGTCTGCATCAGTGTCGACATATATTTTAACATCCATCATATCACGTAACGTTTTATTCTCTAAAGCGAAGATACCTTCTACGATGATAACATCTTTCGGTTCAAATGCAATCGTTTGATCGCTTCTTGTATGATTAGCATAATCGTATGTTGGTACTTTAACTGCTTTGCCATTTCGTAAATCTCTTAGATTTTGAATTAACAAATCGTTATCAAATGCAAATGGATGATCATAGTTTGTCTCCAAACGCTCTTCAAAAGTTAAATGTGATTGGTCTTTATAATAATAGTCTTGCGCTAATAATGCAATACTATGACCTTCAAGATTTTTCATAATTTCATTTGTGACTGTCGTTTTACCAGAGCCAGAGCCTCCAGCAATTCCTATAATCGTCGTTTGTGTCATTAACCGATTTCCTTTCTCATCAAGTTGTTTGCATAGATTGGACGATCAACTTTAATTTGTACAATTTGTAATGGATGGCGCGCAGCATCAAGCTCATTACCTTCTTCATCATAAATGGTATCAACAACTTGTTTAAAACTTTCAATTTCCGGACCAAAAAATTCAATTTCTTGTCCAGGTTTAAAGTGATTTCTTTGTTGAATTGTAGCAATTTTTGTATCCTGATCATAATCTAAAACTAAGCCACAAAAATCATAAGGAGACTTTTTCGATTGTTGTTCTCCAAACATTTGTTCCTCATATCCTGGAGTACCTTCAAAGAATGCTGGTGCTGTATCTCTATTAGCACATTTATCTAATTCCATTAACCATTCAGGTTGAATTTTAAAATTGTCTGGGTCTTCAGCATATGCATCAATTACTTTACGATATACTGACACAACAGTAGCTATATAATGAATTGATTTCATTCTGCCTTCTATTTTTAACGAATCAATACCTAAATCCATCATTTGTGGGATTGATTCGATTAATTTTAAGTCTTTCGGACTCATTGCAAATGGGACGATTTGTCCATCTTCATAAAATAAATCAAGTTCACCATCTTCATCTACTTGTAGTAAATCATAATCCCAACGACAACTTTGACAACAGCCACCTCTATTGGAATCACGTGCTGTCATGTGGTTACTTAATGTACATCTACCAGAGTAAGCAATACACATAGCACCATGAATGAAGGCTTCTATTTCAATATCAACTTTTTCTTTCATTTCTTTCATTTCCATAGCTCCTGTTTCTCGAGCTAGAACTACACGAGCTAATCCTTCTTCTTTCCAAAATTCAACTGCTTTATAATTAGATAAAGATTGTTGTGTGGATAAATGAATTTCTAATTTTGGTGCTACCTTTTTGCAAGTTTCAATAATAAGGGGGTCAGCAACAATAATACCTGTTGCACCTGTCGCTTCAAGATTAATAAGATAATCGTCTAACCCTTCCATATTATCGTCATGCGCAATAATATTAGTCGTAACATAAATTTTTGCACCATAACGGTTTGCAAACTCAACACCTTCAGCAATTTCTTCCATTGTGAAGTTATCAGCATTTGATCTTAAACCATATTCTTGTCCGCCTAAAAAAACTGCATCTGCGCCATAATGTACAGCAATTTTTAACTTTTCTAAGTTACCAGCTGGAGCAAGTAATTCTGGCTTCTTCATTTTAGTATTTGAAGTTTGTTTAACTTCTTCTAATGTCTTCATGATTCAGCCTCCTAATATACCGTATGCTTAAATAAGAAACCTTCATCCAATGGTCGATGTTCTGGTTGAATGTCTTCGATAGGATCTACAAGCATAAATTTTTCATCTTCATAAGTTTCAGGATCTTCATTATATAAATCTATTGCTTCTCTGTATTGTTGTGTAACAACATTGATATATTCTTCTGTCTGTAATATGCCGTCAATTTTAAATGAATCGATACCTGTTTCAAAAAACGGTTCTAATTCTTCTATAAGGCACATATCATTTGGTGACATAATATGTGTACCATTATAATCTTCAAAAACAGGATATTTATTTTCGCGTTCTTCATCATATAATAATAAATCATTTTGATTTTCATTACGTTGAATTTTCATTTGTCTATCTTGGAATGTATAATAGTTGCCTAATAACATTCTTTTAGATTGAAACATACATGTCATGCCATGAACTTGAACTTCTATTTCCACGTCAGCATGTTCTTTTATATTTATAATTTCTTCCAGACTTAATTCTCTCGCTAATACTGCTCTTGTAGCACCTTTTTGTCCCCAATAGTTACACTGAAAATAGTTAGTAACAAGTGTTTCTGCATCCCAATGTAATGGAATAGGATTATTTTGTTGTTTAACATACATCACAACAGCTGGGTCACCAAAAATAATTCTATCCACACCAATTTGATGTAAAAATTGAATATAATCTTCTACTGCTGCTAAATGATAATTATGAAACAAACCATTAACTGCAGCATACACTTTCTTATCATTCTCATGGGCTAATGTTACTGCTTTTTCCATGTCTTCTCGATTAAATTCTCCTGGAAGTCGTAAACCAAATTTTTGCTCACCAATAACAAATGCATCTGCACCTATTTCTATTAGTGTTTCCATATGTGTTATTGACTTAGGAGTAACTAGTAATTCTGTCATAGTCATTCTCCTTTAATAGATATTGCTAAACCATCGTCCATATTTAAAAAGTTAGTTGTATATTGTTCATTTTGCATTAACCATTCATTAAATTGTTGTACTTTTTTAACCATTTGACGTACGTTACGTGAACGAACTATATCGATATTTGAGACAAAACCATGATATAAAACGTTATCTGTCACAACAATGCCACCCTTTTTAAGTAAAGGCGTATATAGTTCAAAAAATTTCTTCGATTGTGCTTTCGCAGCATCAATAAATAACATGTCAAACGTTTGAGATTTAACTTTATCAAATTGTTCTAATGCATCACCTTCAATTAACTCAATTTGATTAGTAAATTGATTAGAAGTGATATTATGTTTCGCTTGGTCTATCATTTCTGGGTCTCTTTCTATTGTAGTTACATGTATATCTTTAGACACTGAAGCAAATTGCATTGAACTGTATCCTATAGCCGTACCAATTTCTATAATCCGTTTAGTTTGATGAATACGTATAATTTGTTTGATTATTTCTAGTGTATTACGATCCACGATCGGCACTTGATTTGTATTTGCATATTCTCTTAAAAGTTCAATGTCATTATCATTAGTTTTATGTAAATTGAGAATATAACTTTCATTATTATCCATTATACAACGACTTCCTTTGTGTAAAATAACTACAATTTAAAAAGCCAATAAAATAAATCAGTCACAATATTGATTAGTAAAATAACCAATGGCTTTGACTGATTGTAACTACGTACAAGTATTTTAAACGTTATGTTAAATAACGATATATAAAATATTTAACTCCAAATATTTTACCATAAATTCTTTGTGAATATAAGTATAAATCTAAATGATAAGCATGTATGTAAACAAACTTTGAACAAATCATATATAGAAAAACTCCTTATGTCAGATATTCAATAGATATCGTTACATAAGGAGTAAAATTTAAATATTTATTCTAAGATTATTCATCAATTTCAGTATTAACTACTTCTTCAATCATATCCCATTCTTCATCTGTTTCGATTGGGACTAATTTACCACCGTCACCTGATTCATCAGGTTCATTTATCATTGGTACTAATTCAATCATGTCGTCTTCATCAGTTTGTGCGCCTTCTTCAGCAAGTACTACATATTCTTTTTTGAATTCAGGATGATAGAATTCAAGCATTTTACGATAAAGAACTTCATTTCCATCTTCATCATATAATGTCAATAATTCTTCTTCATTGTTAATTTTTAATTCTGCATCGTGATTATGTTCAGTCATTTTATTTCTCCTTTTATTAAATAGAGTCTAGGTAGCCTTGTAATATAAATACGGCTGCCATTTTATCTATTACTTTTTTTCTTTTTTGTCTTGAAACATCTGCTTCTAGTAATGACTTTTCAGCTGCCATCGTGCTAAGTCTTTCATCCCACATGACAATCTCAATAGATGGTAATGCTTCTTGAAGTTTCTCTTTGTATTGTAACGAAGCCTCTCCACGAAATCCAATAGAATTGTTCATGTTTTTGGGCAAACCGATTACAACTGTACCGACATCATTTTTCTTGATGATTTCAACTAATTGTTCGATGCCTAATTCATTATTTTGTTCATCGATATGGAGTGTGTCTAAACCTTGAGCAGTCCAACCCATTAAATCACTAATCGCTATTCCTACTGTTTTACTACCTACGTCTAAACCAAGTATTTTATGCTTTAACATTGATACTATTCTTTAGACTCAGCTAAATAATTAGATACGAGTTCTTCCATAATCACATCTCTATCAATGTGACGAATTTGATTTCTAGCTTCATTTTGACGTGGAATGTAAGCAGGATCACCTGATAATAAATATCCTACGATTTGATTTACTGCATTGTATCCGCGTTCTTCTAGTGTTCGGTGGACATTCTCTAATACTGATTTGACATCTTCTTCTGGAATATCTTCATATTTAAATTTCATTGTTTTATCAAAGTTTTCCATTTCGTCACTCCTTCAATTCATAAATTGATTCCATTTTATTCTACACGAACTGTAACTAAAATTACATATTTTTAATGTAATCTTTAATAAAGCGTAATGATTCTGTGATATTTTCAGGTTGAGTACCGCCACCTTGAGCCATATCTGGACGGCCACCACCTTTACCACCAACGATTGGTGCCATATTTTTAATGATGTCACCTGCTTTAATTTGATCTGTATGAGTTTTAGGAACTGTAGCTATAATAGAAACTTTACCATCTACATTACTTGCTAAGACGATAATAGTGTCTTGTAATTTTGATTTAAAGTCGTCCATAGTTGAGCGAATTGCTTTAGCATTAGGTACTTCAACTTCTGTTGCCAATACTTTAAAACCATTTATTGTTTCTACTTGATCTTCGATATTACCCATTTTAAGATTTGTAATTTCTTTATCACGTTGTTCTAAACGTTTTAATAAGTTCTTTTCTTCTTCTTGTAATTGAGTAATTTTGTCTACAACTTGATCATCTGTTTTCACTTTAACTTGATCTTTAATAATATTGAATTGAGTTTGGATATGTTCTAAATATAAGAACGCTGATTTTCCTGTTAATGCTTCGATACGTCTAACACCTGCACCAGTACCAGATTCACTAACAATTTTGAATAAACCAATTTCAGCAGTATTGTCTACGTGAATACCACCACATAATTCTATTGAAAATGGTGCCATATTAACGACTCTTACAATATCACCATATTTTTCACCAAACAGTGCCATTGCACCCATTTCTTTAGCTTCATTAATTCCCATTTCTTGAATATGAACAGAAATACCTCTCCAGATTTCTTCATTGACACGTCTTTCAACCTGATCAATTTCATCTTGAGTCATTTGTCCAAAATGAGAGAAGTCGAATCTTAAACGGTCTGGTGCTACTAATGAACCTGCTTGGTTAACATGGTCACCTAAAACTTCTTTTAAAGCAGCGTGCAATAAGTGTGTGGCACTATGGTTTTTTTGAATAGAACGACGTTCATCTTTGTTCACACTAGCATCAACTTGTGCACCTTTTGTTACTTGACCAAATTGAATTTCACCTTTGTGTAAATTTTGACCATTAGGTGCCTTAGTAACTTCAGTCACTAAAATTTCAAATTGCTCATTGCTAACAATACCATTATCAGCTACTTGTCCACCACTTACTGCATAAAATGGTGTGTCTTTTAACATGAAGTAAATTGTTTCACCAGCATCTGCTTTTTCAACTTCTTCTCCATTTTCAATAAGGTGAATCAATTCTGTTTGATAATCTGTAGTATCATAACCAACAAAGTGACTTTCAGTAGTAATATTTTTTAATACTTCACTTTGAACTTGCATAGATTGTGAATTTTGGCGAGCTTGACGTGCTCTATCACGTTGTTGTTGCATTTCTGCTTCAAATGTAGCCATATCAACAGTTAAACCTTCTTGAATCGCTAACTCTTCAGTAAGTTCAATTGGGAAGCCATACGTATCATATAATTTAAAAGCATCTTTACCATTAATTTCATTATTAGTTTCTTTGGCTTTACTAATAAATCCATTTAAAATTGAAAGACCTTCTTCAAGTGTTTCATGGAATCTTTCTTCTTCTGATTTGATAACGCGTTTAATAAAATCACTTTTATCTTTGACATTTGGATAATAAGGTTCCATGATATCCGCAACAATATCAACTAATTTATACATAAATGGCTCATTGATATCTAATGTTTGGCTAAATCTTACTGCTCTACGCAATAATCTACGTAATACATAGCCACGTCCTTCATTTGCTGGTAAAGCACCATCAGCAATTGCAAATGAAATAGTTCTAATATGGTCAGCTATAACTTTAAACGCTACATCTTGCTCATCTTTTTGAAGATATTTTTTACCTGACACTTTTTCGACTTCATTAATTATTGGCATAAATAAATCTGTTTCATAATTTGTACGTACATTTTGTGAGATAGAAGTCATACGTTCTAATCCCATGCCGGTATCAATATTTTTATTTGGAAGTGGTGTATAAGTATGATCTTTATTATGATTAAATTCACTAAACACTAAATTCCACACTTCTAAATAGCGTTCGTTTTCTCCACCTGGATACATTTCCTCTTCTGGATCATCTTGGCCAAAATCATTACCGCGATCATAGAAAATTTCAGTATTAGGTCCAGAAGGTCCTTCACCAATATCCCAAAAGTTACCTTCTATACGAATAATTCGACTTTCTTCTAAGCCAATTTGTTCGTTCCAAATTTTATAAGCTTCTGTATCTTCTGGATGTATTGTGACGTATAATTTTTCTGGCTCCATACCCATCCATTTATCGCTTGTTAAAAATTCCCATGCAAATTCTATAGCTTCTTTCTTAAAATAGTCACCAATTGAGAAATTACCTAACATTTCAAAGAAAGTATGGTGTCTTGCTGTGAAACCTACATTTTCAATATCATTCGTACGAATAGCCTTTTGTGAGTTAACAATTCTTGGTTTCTTAGGTGTTTCTCGACCATCAAAATATTTTTTTAAAGTTGCAACTCCAGAGTTAATCCAAAGTAAACTATCATCATCGATAGGTACTAATGGTGCAGAAGGTTCAACCATATGACCTTTTTCAACAAAGAAGTCTAAATATTTTTGTCTAATTTCGCTTGCTTTTAAATTTTTCATCCACGTACACTCCCTATATTTAGTTCATACACATTTTTGTTAAGTATATATTGGACAATAGTGTTATAAGGTAAACAAAAAACGTTCATCCTCAAAAGGGACGAACGTTGTCGCGGTACCACCCTAGTTATAAGTTATTACGGTTAGGATTAATACTGCATTTATTAGAATATGAATTTTAATCAATTATTCCATGCTAACCTTTACTTATCACTTTAGTCACATATTTAAATTGACACAAAGTAGCGTTCAACAATTTTAATTGTGCTTTCCACCAACCAGCACATCTCTTAAAATTCAAAATTGTTTACTCGTCTTTATGCGAACTTAAGTTTATTTTAATTTTATTGTTTTCAAATGTCAACGATTAGCGAAATCATACGGTGAAGTTTCTCCCATATTAATCATAGGATCAATTTGATATATTGTTTCTTCAGTTAATTCTATAGTCATAGCCTTGTCTGAATCATTTTCATCATTTTCATCTGAAACATCATCTTCATAATGTATACCTTGTGAATCATTTGACTCATTATTCTCTTCAGTTAAAGATAAATCATAGGATTTTTCTTCAGTAAAGTATTGTTTTAATAAAGTAAATAATTGCGTTAATCTTTTCTGACCGTTTGTGTTAAGACCGATATCAAATGCTTGGGGATCCCCTAGTAATACTAATGATTGTTTCGCTCTTGTTAAACCAGTATATAAAATAGGTCTTTGTAGCATTCTAAAATATTGTTTAACTATAGGCATAATCACGATTGGAAATTCTGAACCTTGAGATTTATGGATAGATGTACAGTATGCATGGGTTAATTCGAGCATATCCTGTCTTGTAAAAGTAATTTCATTTCCTTCAAAGTCTACGACTAGTACATCCTTGTTTAAAGCATTTTCTTTTGCCCAGAAAATACCAACAATTACGCCAATGTCCCCGTTAAAGATATTATCATTAGGACGATTAACTAATTGTAGAACTTTATCTCCTTTTCTAAAGACAACATCGCCAAATTCGATTTCTCTAGTATCTTTTTCTTTTGGATTTAGAATAGATTGTAATATTTGATTTAACCTTTTAATACCTGCATTACCTTTATACATTGGTGCTAGTACTTGAATATCACTCATGTCATATCCTTTATTTACCGCACTGTTTACGACTTTCTCAACTACATTAGGTATTTGTTCTGTACCACAATTAATAAAACTTCTGTCATGGAATCGTTGTGTAATATCAATTGGTTGTCCTAACTTCATGCGATGTGCCAATTCTATAATACTAGATCCATCTTGTTGTCTATATACCTCAGTTAAATTAACCCTTGGAATCGTATTTGAGTCTATTAAATCTTTAAAGACTTGTCCAGGTCCAACAGAAGGAAGTTGGTCTTCATCTCCTACAAGAATAATTTGAGCATCTAATGGCACTGCACTTAAAAATTGATGGAATAGCCAAGTATCAACCATTGACATTTCATCAATTATAATCAAACGCGCATTAATTTCATTATCCAAAATATCTTCAGGTTGGGTATCTTGATTCCATCCAATCAATCTATGAATCGTCATGGCTTCTAATCCAGTAGATTCTTGTAATCTTTTTGAAGCTCTACCTGTTGGTGCTGCTAGTACAACTGGATAATCATCTTCTTGATAGTCATCGTAGTCTAAAGATATTCCGTGCACCTCTGCATATAATTCCACTATTCCTTTTATAACTGTTGTCTTCCCTGTTCCCGGTCCACCAGTTAGTAACATAATTTTAGAATTTATAGCCGTTTGTAATGCATCTTTTTGTGAAGCAGCATAGCTCACTTCATTATTTGTTTCGATATCACCTATATGTAATTGTAAATCAGATTGTTCTATTTCTTTTAATTTTGTAGTATGAGTTTTAATTCTATATAAGTTTTGAACACTTTTTAATTCTGAATAGTAAAGACTTGGAATCGATATTTTTTCTTTATCTACAATTAATCTTTTTTCTTCATTCAGTTGTAATAACATTGTTTGTAAATGCTCATGATTAATTTGGTTATCATCATTATTATTATTTTGTGTTAAAACATTAAAAGTTGCTGCAATAATTTGATCATTAGGTATATAAGTATGTCCTTGTTTAATACATTCTTCCTCTAACGTAAATAATAAACCTGCTTTTAAACGTTCAGGGTCATCAAATTTAATTCCTATTTTTTGTGCTAATTGATCAGCTTTACTAAAACCAATGCCTTTAATATCATAGACAAGTTGATATGGATTTTTGTCTAATACACTTAACGTTTCTGCACCGTAATATTGATAAATAGAACTAGCTAATTTGGGACCAAAACCTAAATCATGTAATCTAATCATGACTTTTTCAGATTCTTGATTAGAAGCAATTTGTTTAGCAATTTGCTTTTGCTTTTTCTTAGGCAAGCTAGGTACTTTTTCAAGAACACTAGCGTCGTTTAAAATGTCATTAATCGCATTTTCACCTAAAGTATTTACGATGTTTTGTGCTGTTTTTTTACCTATTCCTTTAAATAAATCACTTGATAAGTAACTGATGATTGCATCTTTAGTTTGTGGTAATTCTTTTTCGAATGTTTCGGCTTTTAATTGTTTACCATATCTTGGATGCTCAACCGTTTGTCCTTTAAATGTATATACATCACCTTCAACAACATTAGGAAGAAACCCTACCACTGTTGGCATTGTATCAAATGATTCGTTTGTCTCAATGGTATCCACCTTCAAAACTGTATAGTAATTATCACTATTTTGAAACAAAATCGCTTCTACAGTGCCTTTTATCATTGAATAATCAAATAGTGTAGGGTCAGTCATATTACTCCTCCTCTTCTTGCATAGTTGAAAATGTTTTTAAAGCATGTTGACTTAGTAAATGTTCTGGATCAATCTCAACTGCTTGCTTAAAATATGCTATCGCTTCATTTATATCTTCATTCTTCATGTAAGTAGCCAGTCCTAGATTGTAAATCGCATCTACATGTGATGAATCCAATGACAACACATAGTTTAATTGTGTTATTGCAGCATCAAACATTTCTAGCTGACACAATACTAATCCATACTGAAACTGTACTTCTGTATCGTGTTGTTGATCTTTTTCGGCTGCTGTCATTAAAAATGGTAGTGCCTCTTTATGAGCATTTAATTGATTAAAAGCCATTCCAATCATATAGTTACAATCTACAGGTTCCACATCATATTTCATAGCTTGTTGGTATAACTTAATCGCTTCATTATATCTACCTTGATTGTAATATACGTTACCTAAATTATAATATATTGCTCCATTTTCTGAATCAATCGTTATTGCTTTTTGAAAAAATCGCTCAGATTTCTCAATTTCACCAACATCTGCCAATACAATACCAGCATTAATATAATTTTCAGTAATTGATGGATCTTCTTCTATATTATCAAACAAAGCTTTTAATGCTTCTTCTAATTGGCCTTCTTTGATAAATTGATATATCGTTTTTTGATCTATCATATTTAAAATTACATCTCCTTAATTCTTAAATAATGATATAGGTATTATAAGATTTCATTTCAAGTTCAAACTTTTATTTTAATCATATTTTACCACTTTATGTATTTTTATATAAATGAATAGTCATGTTCTCAAATGGTCGAACACTACCATAATCATTCATATTAAAAAGCCACTAATTCAAAGAAACATTTCTATGAATTAATGGCTGATTTTTACACAACATAACTTAATTGACCTGATGTTTTATATACATCATCAATTGTTGCACCACCAAGACAAACTTCTTCATTATAAAATACAACTGCTTGACCAGGTGTGATAGCTCTAACTGGTTCATTGAAAGTTACTCTAATGGCTTCGTCATTTTCACGTTGTACAAATACTTTTGTATCTTTTTGACGGTATCTAAATTTAGCAGTACAGTAAAATCCTTGCTCTAAATCAATTTCATTTTCATTAACAAATGAAACATCTGAAGCAATTAAATAGTCACTGTATAATGCCTCATGATGGAATCCTTGTTCTACATAAAGGACATTATCTTCTAAATTTTTACCTATTACAAACCAAGGATCACCGTCTCCACCGATACCTAAACCATGTCGTTGACCGATAGTGTAGTACATTAATCCACTATGTGTACCCATTTTTTTACCATCTAATGTCACCATATCGCCTGATTGAGCTGGTAAATATTGTGATAAGAATGTTTTGAAGTTTCTTTCACCTATAAAACAAATTCCTGTAGAATCTTTCTTTTTAGCTGTAGCTAAGTTTTGTTCTTCAGCAATTTCACGCACGCGTTTTTTCTCAATATCACCTATTGGGAACATCACTTTTGAAAGCTGTTGTTGTGAAAGTTGATTTAAGAAATAAGTTTGATCTTTATTATTATCAACGCCTCTTAACATTTCAACATGTCCATCGTCATGTCTTCTTATTCTTGCATAATGACCTGTTGCTACATAATCTGCACCTAATTTCAGTGCATGTTCTAGAAAGGCTTTGAATTTAATTTCTTTATTACACATAACGTCAGGATTTGGTGTACGCCCTTTTTTATATTCATCTAAAAAGTAGGTGAACACTTTATCCCAATACTCTTGTTCAAAGTTAACTGCATAATATGGAATGCCAATTTGGTTACAAACTTCAATGACATCATTATAATCTTCTGTTGCAGTACATACACCATTTTCATCGGTATCGTCCCAATTTTTCATGAAAATACCTATAACATCATAGCCTTGTTCTTTTAACAGATATGCTGTTACTGAACTATCTACGCCACCAGACATACCAACGACTACGCGAGTATCTTTATTTGTCACTACTATTCCTCCTTAAATTTATGGTATATTTTATGAATTTCTGCAACTATATATTTGACTTCTTGTTCGGTAGTCATTTCGTTAAAGCTAAATCTTACAGAATGTTTAGCACGTTCTTCATCTTCGTACATTGCAGCTAATACATGTGACGGAGTAGTTGAACCTGCTGTACAAGCTGAGCCAGATGATACATAAATCTGACTTAAGTCTAATAAAGTTAACATTGTTTCAACATCAATAAATGGAAAATATAAATTTATAATATGACCCGTTGTATCTACCATTGAACCATTAAGTTCAAATGGAATAGCACGTTCTTGTAAGCTAACTAAAAATAATTCTTTTAAATTCATTAAATGAATATTATTTTCATCTCTATGTTGTTCAGCAAGTTCAATTGCTTTTGCAAAGCCGACAATTTGCGCTAAGTTTTCTGTACCAGCACGACGTTTAGTTTCTTGTTCTCCTCCAAGTTGACTATACTGTATCGGAGTATTCTCTCTAACTAATAGCGCACCAACACCTTTAGGTCCACCAAATTTATGACCAGTGACACTCATTGTATCAAATTTAAAATCGTCAAAATTAATATCTAAATGACCGATTGCTTGAACTGCATCTACATGGAATAATGCATTTGTAGCTGTAACAATATCTTCTATATCATACATTTGTTGAACAGTACCTACTTCGTTGTTAACAAACATGATAGACACTAGAATTGTCTTATCTGTAATCACTTCTTCTAATTGATCTAAATCTATTGCACCAGTATCATCAACGTCTAAATATGTTACGTCATATCCTTCTCGTTCTAATTGTTCAAATACATTTAGTACGGAGTGATGCTCAATTTTTGTTGTAATTAAATGATTACCAATGTGCTCATTAGCTTTTACTAGCCCTTTTATTGCAGTATTATTAGATTCCGTTGCACCACTAGTAAAAATCACTTCGTTAGCTTTTGCACCTAAACATTGTGCTACTGTTCGGCGAGACTCATCTAAATATTTACGGGCATCTCTACCAATTGAATGAATAGAAGATGGATTCCCATAATGAGTTTGATATATGTTCATCATAGAATCTACTACTTCAGGTTTAACTGGGGTTGTTGCAGCATAATCTGCATATACTTCCATGTTTTGACACTCCTCACAAAATTATCAATGTTCCTATAATAGCACCTAGAAAACTATTTTTCTACCTATCTGTTTGATTAATAGTTACTTTAATTTTAACATTATCCATAATTAGTTGAAATTATTATTACGTATACTACCCATGATATTTATGAATCATTAATATTCTATTTTTCAATCAAAATCAAGAGACTAAAATACATATGAGCAGTTTATTATTTTAATCAAATAAACATTGTTATACTTCATATACTATTTTTACTATGGAGGCATGATCAATTTGAATAACTTAAAGGTTTCCGCATTAAACCTTGTCCCTATCAGAGAAGGACAAGAAGATAGAGAAGCTTTAAATGATATGATTTCATTGGCACAACAATTGGAAGATTTTGGTTATGAACGCTATTGGATAGCAGAACATCATAACGCACCAAATTTAGTAAGTTCTGCCACAGCATTATTAATCCAACATACTTTAGAGCATACTCAATCTATAAAAGTTGGTTCTGGTGGCATTATGTTACCTAACCATGCACCACTCATAGTCGCAGAACAATTTGGTACGATGGCTACTTTATTTCCAAATCGAGTTGATTTAGGTTTAGGTAGAGCGCCGGGTACTGATATGATGACAGCAAGCGCGCTACGTCGAGACCAACATAATGGCGTATATCAATTTCCAGAAGAAGTAGATCAATTACAAACATATTTTGGTCCAGCAAATCAACAAGCATATGTACGTGCTTATCCAGCAGTTAATAAAAATGTCCCTCTTTATATACTTGGATCATCTACTGATTCTGCACATGTTGCAGCTAGAAGAGGATTACCTTATGTATTTGCAGGTCATTTTGCACCACAACAGATGAAAGAAGCTATTGAAATTTATAAAGAATTGTTTGAACCATCTGATGTATTAAGTGAACCTTATGTCATTATAGGATTAAACGTAATTATAGGTGATACTGATGAAGAAGCTGAGTATCTAGCTACTTCAATGGCTCAGGTTATGGTTAGTATTACGAGAGGTAAAATGCAACCTGTTCAACCACCAACAAATGAATTAGATCAAATTTTAACACCAAGAGAATTAGAAATGGCCAAACAAAGAATTAAATCCTCTTTAATTGGGTCTGAAAGCACAGTTAAACAAAAACTTAAAGATTTCATTGATTACTATGGAGATATTGATGAAATTATGGGTGTAAGTTATATTTACGATCAACAAAAACAATATGATTCATATCAAAAATTCAAACATATTATTGATGCAATGTAATATAAATTCATAAGGAGTAAGGCATTTTAGATTTGCCTTACTCCTTTTTTCTATAAAAAAAGAGATAGCATTGAATGCTATCTCTAAAAAATATTTTAAACGATTATTTATCGTCTTTGTCTTCTTTTTTATCTTTGTCACCTTTACCAGTATCAGTATACTCGTTAATAGTGTCTTTCGCTTTGTTTACTTGCTCATTATCACTGTTTTTGAATTTTTCTGCTGCGTCTTTTGCTTTATCCATGAATCCCATAAATAAAAGCTCCTTTCGATTTTGAACAAATTTGTATTTTGTTAAAAGTTTAATTTTAACTTAAATACATCTTATATGTTGTTAATTTAATTAATTCAACAACTTATGTGATGTATATTCCATAAATACCACTTGTTTATAGAACTAAACATATAAAACCAAAAAATTTATATTTTTTTAGATTTTGGTTCGAAAGATAAGACTTATTATATAAGAAACTCAGATTATACATTTTGTTTCTTATAAGTAACATTCGGATTATAGAGTATAGGTAATCACTGTTTCATGTATGTTTTTGAAAAATTCTTTGGTGGGTCCCTTGCCCTTCTTGCTTTGCTCGTTGAAATTGGTTTTACCAATTTCTTTGTGAAGGGTCCCTTGCCCAGCTGGCTTTGCTTGTTGAAACTGACACGTCAGTTTCTCTCTGCTGGGTCCCTATATATAAAACATATAACCGTCGAGGTTTTGGTCGGTTTCTTTGTATTCCGCTAGGTATTGAAGTGTTGTATTATCTAATACGTCACGAACTGCATCTCTCATTCTGATCCATAATTGTTTTTGTGCTGGTGGTTCTGATTCAATACTTTCCACAAAAGTAATAGGCCCTTCTAGCAATCTGATTATATCACCAGCTGTAATTTCTTCTGATGGTAGTCTTAATTGATAACCACCTTTAGCACCACGAACGCTTCGAATTAATCCAGCATTTCTTAAGGGTCCCACAAGTTGTTCTAAATATAAATCACTTAAATTATTTTCTTCCGCAATGGTTTTTAATGATACACACCCTTGTCCTTCTCTTTTAGCAAGAGAAATCATTAAAGTTAAACCATATCTCCCTTTTGTTGATATTTTCATTGTATAACCTCACTTAATTCGAATTATTTATTCCCATTTTACCATTTTTTACGTTAAGATTATATTAGAAAGGTGTGACAAATGTGAATACTGAACCTTTAGCGTCTAGGATGAGACCTACTAATATAGATGAAATTATATCACAACAACATTTAGTTGGACCAACAGGTATCATAAGAAGGATGGTTGATACTAAACGACTTTCTTCAATGATTTTTTATGGTCCTCCTGGAATAGGAAAAACAAGTATTGCTAAAGCTATTGCCGGTAGTACTCAATATAAATTTAGACAATTAAATGCTGTAACAAACACTAAAAAAGATATGCAAATGGTTGTTGATGAAGCAAAAATGTCTGGACAAGTGATTTTGTTATTAGATGAAATCCATCGTTTAGATAAAGCAAAACAAGATTTTCTATTACCTCATTTAGAAAATGGGAAAATTGTCTTGATTGGTGCTACAACTTCAAATCCATATCATGCCATCAATCCAGCAATACGTTCTAGAGCTCAAATTTTTGAACTTTATCCATTGAACGATGATGATGTTCATATCGCTTTGAATAGAGCGTTAGAAGATGAAGAGAGAGGCCTTAAGTCTTATTCTCCTATTGTAGATGAGGATGCAATGACATACTTTTCAACTCAGAGTCAAGGCGATGTTAGAAGTGCATTAAATGCATTAGAATTAGCGGTTTTAAGTGCTTCTGAAAAAGACGGATCACGTCATATAACTTTGCAAGATGCTAAAGATTGTTTACAAAAAGGTGCATTTGTAAGTGATAAAGATGGCGATATGCACTATGATGTTATGAGTGCATTTCAAAAATCTATTCGGGGTAGTGATGTCAATGCGGCATTACATTATCTAGCACGTCTTATTGAAGCTGGTGATTTACCAACAATTGTAAGACGACTTTTAGTTATAAGTTATGAAGATGTAGGACTTGCTTCACCTAATGCGGGTCACCGAACATTAGCTGCAATTCAATCAGCTGAACGTTTAGGTTTTCCTGAAGCAAGAATACCATTAAGCCAAGCTGTGATTGAATTATGTTTATCACCTAAATCTAACTCAGGTATATCTGCAATTGATAAAGCATTAAGTGATATTAGACAAGGTAAAGTAGGTCAAATCCCCGATTACTTAAAAGATGGTCATTATGCTGGTGCAAAAGAATTAGGACGTGCAACTGGATACAAATATCCGCACAATTATGAAAACGGTCATGTTGTACAACAGTATTTACCTGATATACTTAAAAATCGAATTTATTATGAACCTAAAACTACCTCTAAAAGCGAACAACAATTTAAAGCCATTTATGAAAATTTATTGAATCAGTCAAAATAAACAAAAAAGATAGCTCTTCTTCAACGTATTAATTACGTATGAATGAGCTATCTTTTTATTTTATACCTAATACGATTATTAGTATTGTCCTTTATCTTTAATACGTCTCAATGGAATATCTTTTAAAATATCGTTAATAACGTAACTTGAACATATTAACCCAACGACACTAGGTACATATGCATTTGATGATGGTGGCATTTGCCCTTTTCTATTAATTGCATTTTTATCGCCAACTGTTTCTTTTACATCTTCACGTATAACTATCGGACTTTCATCTGAAAAGACGACTTTAATTCCACTACGAATCCCAAGTCGTTTTAATCTATTTCTAATTACCTTTGCCATTGGATCAGTATGTGTCTTAGAAATATCTGCTATTTGGAAACGAGTTGGATCAATTTTATTAGCCGCACCCATGCTGGAAATCATGTCGATACCTCTTTCAAGGCACTCTTTCATTAAATGTACTTTATAAATAATTGTATCACTCGCATCAATAAAGTAATCTATATCATAATTATTAAAAATCTCTTCATAAGTTTCTTCAGTGTAGAACATATGTAGTGAAGTTACCTTACAGTCTGGATTAATTTGCTTAATTCGTTCTTCCATAAGTGTTACTTTACTTTGTCCAATTGTAGATGTAAGTGCATGAATTTGACGATTGACATTTGTAATATCAACATCATCTTTATCAATTAAAATGATATGACCAATATTTGTTCTGGCTAATGCTTCAGCAGCGAAAGACCCTACTCCACCAACGCCTAATACGGCTACTGTTTTACTTTTTAATAATTCAAGTCCTTCTTGTCCTACAGCTAATTCATTTCTAGAAAATTGATGTTTCATTTTAATCTCCTTTAACTAAACAATCTACTTTTATGTTATGTATATATTATTTTAATTTAAAAATAAAAATACGCAAGACCTAAGTCTTGCGTACCGATAGAGTCCGTAGATGCCGTAGTTATAAATAGCTTGATCATTCGGCCTGTTTTATACAGGTGGGTGCCCTGTTTCATGTTTTGCAAGTCCTCCAAATGAGGCGTGTGCGCTGCATGAAAACCTATTGGGCTCCCTGATCAAAGAGTGTTAGGCCCAAATAAAAAGCAAACTTACGAACATCACAGATGACTATCTTATGTCATTATATTACCACAAATCTCATGATAAAGGAATTAATCAACTTCGTATTTTTTTAATCATTTTTGTTAAGTCAATAATTAGACATAAACGATAAATGATAAATCTTAATAGTTTATCAATTAATGTCTAATACGTAGTGATAATTCTTCTAATTGTTTATCTGACACTTCTCCCGGAGCATCTGTTAATAAACATGTAGCTGACGCTGTTTTAGGGAAAGCAATTGTATCTCTAAGATTAGTTCTATTAGTTAATAGCATAACTAATCTATCTAAACCTAACGCAATACCGCCATGTGGTGGTGCACCATATTTGAATGCATCAAGTAAGAAACCAAATTGTTCTTGCGCTTGTTCTTTGGTAAATCCTAATACTTCAAACATTTTTTCTTGTAATTCACCGTTGTGAATTCTAATAGAACCTCCGCCTAATTCATATCCATTTAATACAATATCATATGCATTAGCTTGGGCATTTTCAGGTTCAGAATCTAATTTATCAATATCTTCTTTCTTAGGTGATGTGAATGGATGATGCGCTGCTACATAACGTTTGCTTTCATCATCATATTCTAATAATGGCCAATCAGTTACCCATAAGAAGTTTAATTTTGTTTCATCAATTAAGCCTAATTCTTTTGCAAGTTTAATACGTAATGCACCTAAACTTTGAGCTACCACTTCAGGTTTGTCAGCTACAAACATAACTAGGTCTCCAGCTTCTGCATCAGTAAGTGATTTTAATAATTCAGCATCTTTGTCTTCAAAGAAACGTGCAATAGGTCCTGTTAAACCTTCTTCCGTTACTTTAACCCAAGCTAATCCTTTAGCACCGTATATGTTAACAAACTCTGTTAATGCATCCATATCTTTACGTGTATATTGTTCTGCAGCACCTTTAGCTACAATAGATTTTATTTCTCCATTGTTTTCAACTGTATCTTTAAATACTTTAAAGTCCATTTCATGACCTAATTGTGAAACATTAATTAATTCCATATCAAAACGTGTATCAGGTTTATCTGATCCATAACGATTCATCGCTTCTTCATAAGTCATGCGTGGGAATGGGCCTTCAACATCAATACCTTTAACATCTTTTACGACTTTACGTAACATTTCTTCACCCATAGCCATAACATCTTCTTGATCAACAAAACTCATTTCTATATCGACTTGAGTAAATTCAGGTTGACGGTCAGCACGTAAATCTTCATCACGGAAACATTTTACGATTTGATAATATTTGTCAAAACCACTAATCATTAATAATTGTTTAAATAGCTGTGGTGATTGTGGTAATGCATAAAATTCACCATCATGTACACGAGAAGGTACTAAATAGTCTCTTGCACCTTCTGGCGTTGATTTTGTTAAAACTGGTGTTTCAATATCATAGAATCCACTTTCATCTAGGTATTGACGAATTGAACGTGTTGTTTGATGTCTCATTTTAAAAGTTTGTGCTAGTTCTTGTCGACGTAAATCTAAATATCTATATTTTAATCTTATATTTTCATCTACATTTGTATTTTCTTCATTAATTGAAAATGGTGGTGTTTCAGATTTATTGATAATTTCAATATTTTCAACCTGCACTTCCACTTGACCTGTTTTTATTTTAGGGTTTACTGTTTCAGCATCACGTTTAGTAACTACACCTTGTACTTCTACGATATATTCTGATCTAACAGTTTCTGCAATATTTAATGCTTCTTGAGAAAAGTCTGGATTAAACACAATTTGTACTATACCTTCTCTATCTCTTAAATCAATAAAAATTAATCCACCTAAGTCACGTCTGTTATGAACCCATCCCTTTAAAGTTACTTTTTCGTTTAATAAGTTCTCTGTAACTAATCCACAATATGTTGTTCGCTTACTCATTTTAAAACTCCCTTTCTATTTATGAAAATAATCAACAATTTGATCTAATTGTATTGATTCAGATTCACCGGTTTCCATATTTTTAATATCAATTTGATTGTTTTCTAATTCTTGATCACCAATTACAATAGTATATTTCGCATTTAATCGGTCAGCTTGTTTCATTTGTCCTTTAATTTTTCTGTTCATATAATCTTTATCTGCTTTAACACCATTTTTACGTAGCTGATTAAGTAACTTAACTGCATATCGATCTGCAGCTTCTCCCATAGTTACTACAAATAAATCAAATTCATTTTCAACATCTAGTTCAATGCCTTCTTCTTCCAATGCTAGAAGTAATCTTTCAATACTTAATGCAAAGCCAATACCTGTTTGACTTGGTCCACCTAATAATTCAAGAAGACCATTATAACGTCCGCCACCACAAAGCGTTGTAATTGCACCGTCATAATTAGGGTTATCCATCATCAATTCAAATGCTGTATGAGTATAATAATCTAATCCACGTACTAAATTAGGATCTTCTACGTAAGGAATACCTAAATCATCTAAATGTTTTTTTACTTGCTCATAATATGCTTTAGAATCCTCGTTTAAAAAATCAGTAATTCGTGGAGCATTTTTAACTGCCTCTTTGTCTCTATCAACTTTACAATCCAATATTCTCATTGGATTAGAGTGTAATCGTGATTGACAATCTTGACAAAAGTCACCGATAACTGGTTCGAAATGTTTTACTAACGCTTCGTTATATTCTTTACGAGAATCACTATCACCAATACTATTAATCGCTAACTTCAAATGTTTTAAACCAAAAGATTCATATATATGCATAACCATCGCTAATACTTCAGCATCAATACTTGGATTTTCTGAACCAATTGCCTCAACACCAAATTGGTTAAATTGACGATAACGACCTTTTTGTTTACGTTCATATCGGAACATTGGACCATTATAATATAACTTCACAGGTTGATTTGGGTTACCTTGCATTTTATGTTCAATATAAGAACGAACTACACCAGCTGTCCCTTCAGGTCTTAATGTAATGCTACGGTCACCTTTATCTTTAAATGTGTACATTTCTTTTTGAACGACGTCAGTAGAATCTCCCACACCTCTAGCAAAAAGTTCAGTGCTTTCAAAAATAGGCGTTCTAATTTCTTGATAGTTGTATAGTTCCATTAATTGATCAAGTTTGTTCTCAATATAACGCCATTTGATTGAATCTTCAGGTAATATATCTTGTGTTCCTCTTGGAATTTTAATCATATTTTATCTCCTTTACTAATACTGAGCACGTTTATTTCGTTATAAATTTAAAAAATTAAATAAAAAAGCCCTTGCATAGTATTTAATACTACACAAGGGACGAATATCCGTGTTGCCACCCTAATTGATTTGGACATATTTGCCTCAAATCCACTCAAAACGTTTAACGTACGTTACCCGACTTTACTTTGGAATAAAGCACCTCTTCTTGTGTTCAAAGTCATAAACTACTCAGTGTAACCTTTCAGCCTTATGGGTTACATTTCTACGTATATATTTATATACTACCTCTTTTGTTTATTCTTTCAAGAATACAATCGGTTTATTATTTATAATTCAATTATTATGATAACGAGTTTTCTAATGATTTGCAAGTTCTATGATGAGAAATATTGTTTTAGACCGTCAACAACTGCTTCTTCAACAATTTGTCTATGTAACTTATCTCTAACCATAACTTCATCTGTTGGATTGCTAATATAACCTAATTCTAACAATACTGCAGGAATATTCGTTTGTCTTAATACTTGATAGTTTTGTTGCCTTGCTTCTTTATTTGTAAGGAGGGATTTCTTTTGGATGCTACTACTAAGTGTTTGTGCTAGTGATTCTTGGTTATCTTGTAACCAATATACAGTTACACCGTTAGCGTTTGGGGAATCTAGCGAGTCATTATGTATGCTTATAAAAGCGTCTCCTTTGATATTCCTATCATCCAAAGACACATATGTATCATCAGAACGTGTCATTTTTACATGAGCACCTTCTTTTTCAAGTAATGCTTTTAACTCTTTTGCAGTTTTTAATGTATATACTTTTTCTAAACTTTTTGAGGAAGTATTACTTGAAGCTCCCTGATCACGTCCACCGTGACCAGGGTCAAGTACAATCGTTTTCCCTTTTAATGGATTAGATTTTTTAGAATTATCAGCATGGATATTTAAGTTAGTATGCCAACCAGCAACCCAACCTTTTTTGTCTCCAGCTTTATTCTTTACTTCAATCCATTTCCCAGATTTACCTATCTTTTCAAAGGTATCGCCTTTTTCAATTTTATAGATAACAGGATAAGCAGCATTTGGTCCTGTTCTCAACTCTGCGCTTTCAGTAATAGATATTGTGCCATTATCTTCATCATTATAATTTAAGAACATAAATAATAATATTAGAAATAACACAAAACAAATAACAACAATAAATGTAAGGCGATTATTTTGCCAACTTTTAGTTAACCATTTACTCAAGTTGTTCATATTACTTTGCCATCCTGACTCTCATAAATGATTGTAACAGGACCATCATTATGAATTTCTACATTCATATGTGTTCCAAATTCACCTGTTTTCACATTTAATCCATATGATCTTAATGCCTCATTGAACGATTCATATAATTCATTTGCTTCATCAGGTGATTTAGAATTTGAAAAGCCAGGACGATTACCTTTTTTCACATCAGCATATAAAGTGAATTGTGAAATAGATAATATTTCTCCTTCAATTTGTTGAATATTAAAATTCAGTTTGTCATTTTCATCTTCAAATAATCTAGCATTCGCAATCTTCTTGGCAACTGCTTGCACATCAGCTTCTGTTGATGATTTACCAACACCTACTAATAAGCAATAACCCTTTTTAATAGAATTGTGAATGTTGTCATTTGATACAGAAGCTTCTGAAACTCTTTGTACAACTACTCTCATTTTTCTTTGCACCTCTTAAGTTCTAGTTCCAAACTCTTG